>Ga0247741_1000079_pt1 | contig 73908 bp, 68 predicted proteins | sample UWRJL213509R2_FD_180945 | JGI IMG/M metagenome (GOLD analysis project Ga0247741, IMG submission 180945) | Plant litter microbial communities from Arlington Agricultural Research Station in Wisconsin, United States - UWRJ-L213-509R-2 | ecosystem: Environmental > Terrestrial > Plant litter >... | reverse complement strand
AGTAAAATCAATGCCACTTCGGCGCCATGACGGCGCCGTTTTGCGTTTCAAGGGCCTGTTTGTATTCAGGTCGACACTTGTTGCCATAGAGCTCTTCGGAGCCATTTCCGTCGATCGGCGCCAACGCGGTAGCCAACGGCCCTCCTCCAGTGTAAAGCTCGCGCATGGCCCTTGACCCCATCAAAGCACTCTCCGACTACGGCGAAACGAAATGCACCGTGCAGTTCTGGATTACCGGCGCTTCGGCGGTGGAGTTCAATTCGCTCAAGGCCGCTGTCCGCTATGCAAAAGATCAGGGCGGGCGATGGCAGGAGATCGAGATCACCGTGCACCTGCCCCGGGAAGACATCGTCTATGCGACGGAAAAGGTTCATCGGTTGATCGATGCGCTGCCGGACCGGCGGAAAAGATGATCTCCCGTTGCTGCGCGCGAAGCCATCGCTTCGCCACATGTTGCCAGTCTCTCGAAATGCCGACACGCCGCTGAAATCTCCGGTTTCCTGTCTCGGCGGGTCGTGATAATCACCCGCGCATGACAAAGACCTCTTCTTATTCTCCCATCCATGTCGTCGGCGGCGGGCTCGCGGGCTCCGAAGCCGCATGGCAGATCGCCAGTTCAGGCATTCCCGTCATCCTGCACGAAATGCGCGGCGTGCGCGGCACCGATGCGCACAAGACGGACCATCTGGCCGAACTCGTCTGTTCCAACTCGTTTCGCTCCGACGATGCGACCAGCAACGCCGTCGGCGTCATCCATGCGGAAATGCGGCTGGCCGGCTCGCTGATCATGGCCTGCGCCGATCGGCATCAGGTGCCGGCCGGCGGCGCGCTGGCGGTGGATCGCGACGGTTTCTCGGCAGCCGTCACCCGGGAGATCAACAATCATCCGCTGATATCAGTCGTGCGCGAGGAAGTCGCCGGGCTGCCACCCAAGGAATGGGATCTCGCCATCGTCGCCACCGGTCCGCTGACAGCGCCGTCGCTTGCAAGCGCCATCCAGGCGGAGACCGGCGCCGATGCGCTGGCATTCTTCGATGCCATCGCGCCGATCGTCTATCGCGAGAGCATCGACATGGATATCTGCTGGTATCAGTCGCGCTACGACAAGGTCGGCCCGGGCGGCACCGGCAAGGACTATATCAACTGCCCGATGGACGAGGCGCAGTATAATGCCTTCGTCGATGCGCTGATCGCGGGCGATACAGTCGGTTTCAAGGAGTGGGAAGGCACGCCCTATTTCGACGGCTGCCTGCCGATCGAGATCATGGCTGAACGCGGCCGCGAAACGCTACGCCACGGGCCGATGAAGCCGATGGGCCTGACCAACGCGCACAATCCAACGGTGAAGGCCTATGCCGTCGTACAGTTGCGGCAGGACAATGCGCTCGGCACGCTCTACAATTTGGTCGGCTTTCAGACGAAGCTGAAATACGGCGCGCAGACGGAAATCCTCCGGATGATCCCGGGATTGCAGAATGCCGAATTCGCCCGTCTCGGTGGCCTGCATCGCAACACCTACATCAATTCTCCGACGCTGCTCGACAGTTCGCTGACGCTGAAGTCGCGGCCGGGCCTGCGCTTCGCGGGCCAGATCACCGGCTGCGAAGGTTATGTCGAAAGCGCCAGCGTCGGCCTGCTCGCCGGTCGGTTCGCGGCTGCGGAGCGCAAGGGCGAAGCGGTATCACTGCCGCCGGCGACGACCGCGCTCGGCGCGCTGCTCGGCCACATTACCGGCGGGCATCTGACGACCGACGAAGAGCCGGGCAAGCGCTCGTTCCAGCCGATGAACATCAATTTCGGCCTGTTCCCGGAACTCGAACCGGGCTCGATCGTCAAGCCCGAGGGCGTGAAGCGCTTCCGCGGCAAGGACAAGACGATCATGAAGCGGCAGCTGGTCGCCAAGCGGGCTCTGGCCGATTGCGCGGAATGGCTCAGTGAAACCGCCGTGGTTGCCAAGACCGCGTAAGCGGGACGCGGCCTTTTTCGGCCGTACCGACCCTGACGGCCCAGGTCAATGCGTGACCGGGCCGTTGGCCTTCTTCCACGCATCGATGCCGCCCTCGATATGGCAGGCGCTCGCCATGCCGGCATCATGCGCGGCCTGGACCGCCATGGCGGAGCGTTCACCGAAGGCGCAGTAGAAGATCAGGCGCTTGTTGGTGGAGGTCGCAAGTTCGTGGAGGACGCCGCCGGCGCTGATCGTCTCGTCAAGCGAGGGATAGGGAACATGCAGCGACGCCGGGATCACCCCGTGGCGCTGGCGCTCGCCCTCCTCACGCAGATCGACCAGCGCAACGTCGGGCCTGCCCATCAGATCGAACACCTGCCGGACGCTCAGTGACCAGCCATGGCTGTCAACCTCGTGATGATCCATGCCGATCCTCATGTTGGCCGGCACCGCCACATCCATCATCTTCGGATTGGCAAGCTTCAGATTGTTCATCACATCGGCATATTCATCTGCGGAGCGCACCTGCAGGCGAGGGTTGAAGGCCTTTTCCTCGCCGATCGTCGAGACCGTGTCGCCCTTGTAGTCATGGGCGGGAAAGACCAGCGTCGTGTCCGGCAGCTTCAGCAGACGGCCGAAGATGGATTCGAACTGGGCGCGCGGGTCGCCGTTCTGGAAATCGGTTCTTCCGGTGCCGCGGATCAGCAGCGTGTCGCCGGTAAACACGCGGTCGGGCAGGACGAAGCTGTAGCTGTCGTCGGTATGGCCGGGCGTGTAGATCACATCGAGCGACAGGCCCTCGATCGTCAGCTTGTCGTTGTCCGACAGGCGCATCGAGACGACATCGGCCTTGGTCTGCTCACCCATCACGGTCGTGCAATGGGTCTTGTCGCGCAGGGCGCCGAGACCGGTGATGTGATCGGCGTGTAAATGCGTGTCGACGGCCTTGACGAGCTTGAGGTCGAGCTCGTGGATGAGCTGCAGATAGCGATCGACCTTCTCCAGAACAGGGTCGATGATCAACGCCTCCCCGCCCCGCCTGCTCGCCATCAGGTAGGAATAGGTACTGGATGCGGGATCGAAAAGCTGACGGAAGATCATCTTCACCTCCTGCCGATGGACGGTGTCGGCGCCGCGCGATGGCACTACTCTCCGGGTTGCGGCACGATACGGATATAGGGCTTAGGGGATACCCAGCCGTCCGGATACTGCTTCCTGGCGTCCTCGTCGGACACCGAGCCGGCGATAATGACGTCACCGCCATTCTGCCAGTTGGCGGGTGTCGCGACCTTGTGCTTCGCCGTCAGCTGCAGGCTGTCGATGACGCGCAGCACTTCGTCGAAATTGCGCCCCGTCGTCATGGGGTAGACGAGGATCAGCTTGATCTTCTTGTCGGGGCCGACGACGAAGACGTTGCGTACCGTCTGGTTGTCCGCTGCGGTACGGACGGTGGGGTCACCCGACACGGCTGCTGGCAGCATGTGGTAGAGTTTGGACACGTTGAAATCGACATCCGCGATCATCGGGTAGTTGGGCCGCGTGCCCTGCGTTTCCTCGATATCGTCCATCCAGCCGTCATGGCGCTCCAGCGGATCGACGGAGAGGCCGATGATCTTCACGCCGCGCCGATCGAATTCCGGCTTGATCCTCGCCATATAGCCGAGCTCGGTGGTGCAGACCGGCGTGAAATCCTTTGGATGCGAGAACAGAACCGCCCAAGAACTGCCGATCCAATCGTGGAAATTGATTGTTCCCTCGGTCGTCCGCGCTTCGAAATCCGGGGCAATGTCATTGATCGCAAGCATACTTGCCTCCAATAGGTTGCAGAAAAAATCGCGTGGCTTCGCTGAATGCGCGAAACATGCTCCACTTTTCTGCTTGAGGCAAGATAACACGAAAGAGGTAGCGCGGTCCGGAAATGCCGAAGTCCCGGCTGGGGACCGGAGGAAAACAGGCCGATAAACGCGTCGGTCTAGCGGTGGTTCGCGGCAGTCGGATCGGCGGCGGTCGGGAGTTCGCGGTCCGGCTCGGCGACGTAGTTGCCGAGCAGCCAAAGGGCAACCTCAGAGGCCTCCTTCGGCGAGGCAAACTCGAAGGTGCCGTTCTGATGCGGTGCATCGAGAAAATTGACGGTCAGCCCTTTTCCGGTCTCCGAACTCAGGACGCGCACCCTGCCCGGCTGAATGACCTGGCAGGCAAAATGCCGCTGCATGCTGCGCATGAATCCGGCCTTGTTGTCGTGCAGACGGACGAACACGACCTGGCCATTGGCGGTCGCCTGCAACTGGCGGATGGCCTCGGTCGGGAAAGCACGATTGAACTCGATGATGGCGAGCCCCGTATCGTGCAGGCCCTCCTCCTCATGCTTTGCGGCCATGCGCACGGCGATGAAGGCAACGATGATCAGCATGGCAAAAAGAGCAGCCCATACCATAATGCTCACGTCAGTCTCCGTTCAGATCAAGCGATGGACATTGATATAACGCGCGAGCCTTGCGCGAGTTTGAACGCGGTCAGATTTTCCTGCGCATCAGCGCCACGGTCAGGCCGATCTGGCGGCGCCACTGCGACTGTTGCGGCGAGCGATCGCACAGCCCCGCTCCCGCCTTCTGCGCCTTGACCAGCACCGGGCCCGCCAGCGCGGCCGGCAAGAAGGCCGGAAAGACCGTTTGCGGTATCGCAACCTTGCGAGCACGTGCCAGATGATCGCGTCCGAGCCCGGCGAAGGCCTCGATGGCGGCGGATATGCGCGCCTTGTCTTCGCCGGCAAGAAACGTGTCGCGGTCGAGCCCGGTGGCGGCGAGGATTTCCAGCGGGATATAGACCTGGCCGCGGTGGCGGTGGAGCGGCATCAGCAGCAGCAGACCTGAGATCGCCTGCGCCACACCGGCGTGGCCGGCGGCCTCGGCCGATTGCGGCGCGTCATCGGGCGACAGCACCAGGCTGGCCAGCTGGATGAGCGCCGACGCTGTTTCGCCCGCATAGCCTTCGAGCGAAACCCGCGTTTCTATCGGATCATCGTAGAGATCGAAGATGCGGGCGTCGATCATGTCGGAAAACGTCTGGCGCGGCAGCCGGTGCGTTTCGATCGCCGACAGCAATGCGGAGGCGACCGGGTTCGCCTCCGTCGAGCCATGAGCGTTGCCGTCCAGCAGGTCGCGCCAATACTGCATGCGCACTTCGCCGGGCAACGGCTCGTGGACGAGGTCGCGGATGCGGGCGAGTTCGGCATTGAAGGCATAGAGCGCCGCCAGAGCGCCGCGCTTGTCTTCCGGCGACAGAAGGCAGGCAAGATAGCGGTCGCGGTCGCTGTCGCGCAGCATCGCCAGGCAGATGTCCTGGCTTGTCGAAGACGGATCGGTCATGCGTCAGACCGCGATCAGCGCCGCCGCGACCGCGCGGGACTCGAGCAACATGATGTTGAAGGTGCGGACCGCGGCGCCGGTGTTCATCGAATCCGACGAGATGTTCGCCGCCTTCAGCGCGGCCTTCAGGTCGGGCGGGATCGGGCGCATGTCGATACCGGTGCCGAGCAGCAGGAATTCGATTTCCGACGCCTCGTTCAGCACACGCTGCAGGTTGTCGATCGATAGCGGCATGGTCTCATCCATCTCCCAGCCATGAATGCCGGAAGGCAAGCACAGGATGGAGCCGCGATGCGACATGTCGGCGAAGCGGAAACCGCCGTTGCCGTAAGTATCGAGCGGGGCGCGTCCGGGAAAGTGCGCCTCGCGTATTTCTATGCCTCTTGCCATATTCTCACACTGCCGGATTGCCGGGCTCGGGCCGCGGTTCCGCTGCTTTCTGGTTCTGGTCGTTGTCGATTGCATCGGGACGGAGCTTGAAGACGATCAGCACCGGTGCCGCGATGTAAATGGAGGAAAATGTGCCGATGGCAACGCCTGCCAGCATGATGAAGGCAAACGAGCGAATAACCTCGCCGCCGAAGAGCGCAAGCGCCAGCAGCGCCAGCATCGTGGTTGCCGCCGTCAGCACGGTGCGCGACAGGGTCTGGTTGATCGTCGCATCGATCAGGATCGGTAGCGGCATCTTGCGGTAGCGATGCAGGTTTTCGCGCATGCGGTCATAGACGACGACTGTGTCGTTGAGGGAGTAGCCGATGATCGTCAGCAGTGCGGCGACGCTGGTCAGGTTGAACTCGATGCCGGTGAGCACGAAAAGCCCGAGCACAAGGATGATGTCATGCAGTGCAGCGACGATCGCGCCGACGGCGAACTGCCAAGCAAACCGCGTCCAGATATAGACGAGGATGACGACGAGCGACGCCAGCACGCCGAGCGTGGCTGCCCGCGTCAGTTCACCTGAAATCGCCGGACCGACCACCTCGACGCGGCGGAAATCGTAGTCGTTGCCAAGTTCGTCGCGCACCAGCGTGATCGCCGACTGTTCGGCGTTTTCGCCACCGCCCTGCGCCTGCAGCTGGATCAGCGCGCTCGAAGGATCGGACAGGCGACGCGCCGCGATGTCGCCGATCGGCAGGTCACCGAGCCGTGCGCGGATATCCTCGACGTCGGCTGCGCCCTGCTTCGCCTTGACCTCAACGATGGAGCCGCCGGCGAAATCGATGCCGAGATGCATGCCGACCGTCGCAAAACCGATCATCGCCGCGATGCAGACTGCCGCGGACGCCGTGAAGGTATAGCGTCGGATGCCCATGAAGCGGATGTTGGCGCGGTCGAAAATGCCGGTCTGGATGTCTTTCGGCAAATGCTTCGGATGACGCCGGTGCAGCCATGTCACCACGATCCAGCGCGTCAGCGTCACCGAGGTGAACACCGTCGTCAGGATGCCGGCGGCGAGCGTGACGGAAAAACCGCGCACGGCGTCGTTGCCGAGGAGATTGAGAATGACGGCGGCAATGAAAATCGTCACGTTGGCGTCGAGGATCGTCATGATCGCCTTGGAGAAGCCGTGATCGATCGCCTCGAAGAACGGGCGCCCTGTCTTTGCTTCCTCGCGGATGCGCTCATAGATCAACACATTGGCATCGACGGCCATGCCCATGATCAGCACGATGCCGGCAATGCCCGGCAAGGTCAGCGTCGCGCCGATAAGGCTCAGCACTGCCAGGATCAGGATCAGGTTGAACAGCAGTGACAGAGCAGCGATAACACCGAGGCCACGGTAGAAGCCGACCATCAGGCCGATCACAAGGATTGCCGCCACGATGCCGGCAACGAGACCGGCGCGGGCCGATTCAGCGCCGAGCGTCGGGCTGACACTGCGCTCCTCGACCGTCGTCAGCGTCGCGGGCAAGGCACCGGCGCGCAGCATCAGCGCAAGATCGCTGGCGCCCTCTTCGGTATAGGTGACCGGGATCGTTCCCTTGCCGTCGAGAATGGGCGCGGTGATCGGCAGCTGCGCCATGACCTGATCATCGAAGATGATCGCCAGATGGCGGCCGATGTTCTGCTGCGTCTTCTCCGCAAGCCGCTTGGTGCCCTCGGCGTCGAGCTGGTAGTTGATCGACACGGTATCGGCCTGCGCATCCACCGCCGACTGCACGTCGATGACGTTGGCGCTGGTGATGAAATCGGTGCGATCGACAAGATAGGGGATGGGCGGATCGTCGAGGGAATAGAGAACCTCCGATGAGGCCGGCCAGCGACCGTTGATCGCCTGCTGACCGGTCATGCTTTCGTCGATCATCCGCACCGAGATCTTGGCCGGTTCATTGAGAACGCTCTTCAGCCGCTCGGCGTCGACGCTGCCGAGAACCTGCACGTCGATGCGGTCCGCACCTTCGGTCTTGACGATGAAATCGGCGTTGCCGAGCCCTGCTATGCGGCGGGTGACGACCTCGATCGACTGGGCCTGCGCCGCGGCAATCGCACGGTCGATCGCCGCGTTGGCGATCTCGAAGGCCAGCTCGCCGTTCTCGCCCCGTTGAAGCGTGATATTCTGCGTCGAGCCAGCGAAGAAGCCACCCTTGGTGGCCGCGGTCAGATCCTTGAGCGTATCGACGGCTGACTGAACCTGCGCGGGATCGGTGATCTTGACGGTGACGGTCTGGTTGTTGCCGGTGAGGCCGGTGTAGCGGATATTCGCCTGCCGCAGCCTGCGGCTGATATCGCCGACGGTGGCGATCAGTTGCTGCCGCGATATATCGGCACGATCGACCTCGAATACGGCGTGCGTGCCGCCCCTCAGATCGGCGCCGGCAACGACGTGCGCATGAGACAGCCAGGCGGGCAGGTTTTCCCGCTGGCTGCTCGATAGAAAGTTGGGGGCCGCGATCAGCACGGCCACCAGCACCACGATCCAGATCAGAACGGTCTTCCAGCGGGAAAAATGAAGCATTTTCTCTCGACTATGTCAGATCCGGCCTATCCGGTTCGCGGGGTATCGGCTTGGTGACTAAGCAGCGTCGGCCTTGACTGGCTCGCCCTTGACGCGGATTTCGGCGACGCCGGTGCGGACGATGCGAACGCGCACGCCATCGGCAATTTCGACTTCGACTTCCTTTTCGTCAATCACCTTGGTGACCTTGCCCACGAGGCCGCCCGAGGTCACGACCTGATCGCCGCGGCGGATCGCCTTCAAGGCTTCGTCACGCTTCTTGGCCTGAGCGCGCTGCGGGCGGATGAGCAGGAAATACCAGACGACCATCAGCGGCACGAACAGGATGATCATTTCGAAGCCAGAACCGAAAGGCGATGCCGCGCCGTCGGCGGCCTGGGCGAATGCCGGGGTGATGAACATGCTAAACTCCTCAAACTTTTCCGGAGGCGGAATGTCGCCTTTTTCTCGGTGGCCGGACTATAATTATGGTCTTTGCGATTGCAACAGAAACAGCCGAAAACCGTACCGATTCCGCTGCCTCATAACCTTTCCGCGAAGAAAAGGCCATGCTACCCGGCTTCGAAAAGCGAATGGCACACAACAGCATATGCACGAAGGAGGAAACGCCATGGCCGAAGACGTCAACAGCATCATTCTCGGCGAACTTCGCCGCCTCGCCGATGCCGTCGAGCGACTGGCGGGACCGCCGCCCGCCGTCAACGACTGGGAGGCCGCCGACTGTTTCGTGTGGTCCCCTGCCCGCCAGCACCTGCAACCCGTGGCGCGGCCCAATCGCGTCGCATTGACGCTCATCCGCGGCGTTGATCGCGTCCGCGATATCCTGCATGAAAACACGGTGCGTTTCGCTGAAGGGTTTGCCGCCAACAACGTGCTCCTGTGGGGCGCGCGCGGCATGGGCAAGTCGTCGCTGGTGAAGGCCGTTCACGAAGATGTCAGACGTAAAAGCGGCGTTTCGCTGAAGCTGGTCGAGGTGCATCGCGAAGATATCGCCAGCCTGCCCGCGCTGCTCGATCTGCTGAAGGACACGCCGCACCGCGTGATCGTGTTCTGCGACGATCTTTCCTTCGACCATGACGACACGGCCTACAAGTCGCTGAAGGCGGCGCTCGATGGCGGCGTCGAGGGACGACCTGATAACGTGCTGTTCTATGCAACGTCGAACCGGCGCCACCTCCTGCCGCGCCACATGATGGAGAACGAACAGTCGACGGCGATCAATCCGTCGGAAGCGGTCGAGGAGAAGGTGTCGCTGTCGGACCGCTTCGGCCTGTGGCTCGGCTTTCACAAGTGCAGCCAGGAAGACTACCTGACGATGATCGACGGCTATGCCGCACATTTCAAGCTGCCTCTGGAGCGCGAGAAGATGCACGCCGAGGCGCTGGAATGGGCGACCACCCGTGGCGCCCGTTCAGGCCGCGTGGCCTGGCAGTACATTCAGGATCTGGCCGGCCGGATGCGGATCGTGCTCGATCGCGACTGACAGGCTTCCAACATCTTGATGAAACGACAAAAGCCCGGCGCGAGCCGGGCTTTTGCGTGGTTCTCGAGACGCAATACCTGCTCGAGAAATTCCGGGCCTATTCCAGGAAGGTAATCGGGTTCACCGGCGTCGCGTCCTTGCGGACTTCGAAGTGAACCTGCGGCTGCTTGACGTTGCCGCTCATGCCCGAGACTGCGACGGTCTGGCCGCGCTGGATCTTCTGACCGCGGGTGACGCTCAGCGTGTCGGCGTTGCCGTAGACGGTGACGGTGCCGTCGTCGTGGCGGACGAGAACCGTGTTGCCGAGTTCCTTCAGGCCGTTGCCGGCATAGATGACGACGCCGTTTTCAGCTGCCTTGATGGCCGTGCCCTGCGGCACCGAGATGTCGATACCGTCGTTGCGGCTGCCGTTGACGTTGGCACCGTAGGCGGCGATGACCGCGCCGCGGACCGGCCAGCGATACTTGCCGATGCCGGTTGCCTCAGGCGCAGCCGATGCCACTTCCTTCTTGGCGGCGTCGCTGACGCTTTCGCCTGCATCCGGCGCCTTGTAGGTGGCGGGCTGCGCGGCGGCCGCGGCCGGTGCGGACACCGGCTGGGCGGCCGGCTTCGGTTCGGCCTTCGGCTGGATCGATGCCGTCTTCATGCTGTCGGCAGTGCCAGCGCCGTTCGGGATGTTCAGTTCCTGGCCGATGCGGATGGAGCCCGCCGTCATATTGTTGGCAGCCTTGATGTCATCGACGCTGTTGCCGGTGGCCTTGGCGATCTTGGCGAGCGAGTCGCCCGACTTGACGACATAGGTGCCGCCGGCGCCCTTCGGACCCTTGCCTGCCCCGACCGGCGCCTTGCCGGACTGATCGGCGCTGGCCATCGACTTGTCGCGCGAGGCGTTCGAGCCATTGGGGATGACGGCGAGGTTCTGTTCCTGGTTGCCCTTCGGCTGCGGCTGCTGGCCGCCCTTGGCGAGATCGTTCGACTGCGCGGCCGCCTTGGCGGCGTTGCCGCCATTGTAGGTCGGGATGAGGATCACCTGACCGGGCTTCGCGGCGGAGGCGCTCTTCAGGCCATTGGCGCGCAGCACTTCCTTCTCGGGAACGCCATAGCGATTGGCGAGGATAGCGATGCTTTCGCCGGGACGCATGGTGACCGACGGCGCGTTGGCCGACGACCAGCCGGAGACCTTCGGGGTCGTGCCGGTAACGATCGTGTCTGTGTTGCCCTTCGGCGGCACGATGACCTGCGACGTGCGCTGCGGCGCGGCCGCTGCCGGGAACGGCTGGGCCAGCGCTGCCTGCCGTTCGCGAGCCGGCGACATCGGCGCCTGGGACACTGCACCCGGAGCAGCAAGCTCGGAACGCTGTACAGAGACAGGGGCAGAGGCCATGCGGGCGCTTGAGCCGTAAGTCGGCTGCTGCGCCGGATATGGCTGGTTCATCGCCTGATTGTTGTTTGCATAGTTGGGCTGCATCGCGCCGCCCTGCATGTCGGCGCGCGGCACGGGATCACCCTGCAGACCGCTCATGTTCCGGCGAGGAATGGAATTGGTCGTCATCTGGTCCTGACCGGACGAAGAGAACAGACCTCCGAAACGTGTCACATCGGAACTGCAGCCTGATGCAGCACTCGCCAGGAGAGCCACAATCAGGGCATTACCGGCAGACTTCCCGAACTTTGGCGAAAGACTGAAACGCATGACTCGACCCACTGATTACGCAACCATTTGTGGGGATTATTAAAGCGCGTTAGCATTACCAAGCGGTTAAGGCGGTGGATTCAGCCGGTTTTTTTTGGCAAATCGCTAACCATAGCGCGAGAGAGCTCAGAGCTGCGAGGCGACGCGTGGAACAATCGGCAGGTATGGGGAGTTGAAAAGCTCTTCCCGTTCGAAGCGGCTGCCGGTCTTCGTCAGGCGCACAAGACGACATTCGGTCTCGGAAATGATCAGCGGAGCGATCATCGAGCCACCAGAGACAAGCTGGTCGGCGTAAAAGCGCGGCATGCTTTCGAAAGCCGCCGTCACCAGAATGCGGTCGAAGGTGCCCTCGCCCTGCAGCCCGGCGCTGCCGTCGGCCTGTCGGACGATGATGTTGCGGATGCCAAGCGTCTCGAAACGCTTCTGCGCATTCGTGGTCAGCGTCTTGTAGCGATCGATGGTCAGGACACGCTCGGCCATTCGGGCGATCACTGATGTCATGAAGCCGCTGCCGGTGCCGACCTCGAGCACGCGCTGACCGGGCTTGACCTTCAGCTGGTGCAGAACGCGGACGGCGAAATCGACGCCTTCGAGAAACGAGCCGCATTCGATCGGAATCGTGCGGCTTGAATAGGCCTGCTCGGCAAATTGCGGGGGTACGAACAGCGAGCGCGGCGCCTGCTCGACCGATGTCAGCAGATCGATATCGGAGACGCCTTCGGCCCGCAGCCTGAGAACGAGCGCCGCAAACTCTTCCTTCTCCACCAGACGTGTCGCCAATGCGATTTACTCCGTACCCGAAAGCGCCCGCGCCACGCGGTCCTGTACGGAATAATCAGTCAGATCCAGTTTCAAAGGTGTTACCGAAATCTTGCGATTCTTGAGCGCGTTGACATCGGTGCCCTCGACGAAGGCGCCGGCGCGCTCGCCGAACCGCAGCCAGTAATAGGGGAAACCGCGACCATCTGCCCGCGCATCGACCTCAAGATTGAAGGCCAGCTTTCCTTGCGCCGTGACTTCCGTTCCCTCGACCTCGTCCGGCCGGCAGTTCGGGAAATTCAGGTTGAGAAAGGTGCCTTCCGGCAGATCGAGCCCGATCAGCTTCTTCAGCAGCGCCGGCGCATGCGCCTCGGAGACGTCCCAGGGCAGTATCCGCTGGCCGGACTCAAGAATGTAGGCCTGGCTGAGCGCGAAGGAACGGACGCCCTGCATGGTGCCTTCGATCGCGCCGGCGATCGTACCGGAATAGGTAACGTCGTCGGCCACGTTGGAACCGGCATTGACGCCTGACAGCACGAGGTCCGGCTTGATGTCCATCACCTGCTTGATGCCCATGATGACGCAATCGGTCGGCGTGCCGCGCAGCGCGAAGTGCTTGTCGGAAATCTTGCGCAGGCGCAGCGGCTCCGACAAGCTCAGGGAGTGGGCAAGGCCACTCTGATCGGTCTCGGGCGCGACGATCCAGACGTCGTCGGAGAGTGTCCGCGCAATCCGCTCCAGCGCCGCCAGACCTTCCGCGTGAATGCCGTCGTCGTTGGTCAGCAGAATGCGCATGGGCTCAGGCCGCCTTTTCGATCTTCGTCAGGCCGCCCATGTAGGGCAGCAGCACGTCGGGAATGGTGACCGAGCCGTCTTCGTTCAGGTAGTTTTCGAGGACGGCGATCAGGCAGCGGCCGACGGCGGTGCCGGAGCCGTTCAGCGTGTGCACGAACTTCGTCGCCTTGTCTTCCTTGCCGCGATAGCGGGTGTTCATCCGGCGCGCCTGGAAATCGCCGCAGACCGAGCAGGACGAGATTTCGCGGTAGGTATTCTGGCCAGGCAGCCAGACCTCAAGATCGTAGGTCTTGCGCGAACCGAAGCCCATGTCGCCGGTGCATAGCGTCAGCGTGCGGAAATGCAGGCCGAGGCGCTTAAGCACCTCTTCGGCGCAGGCCGTCATCCGCTCGTGCTCGGCGATCGAGCTTTCGGCGTCGGTGATCGAGACCAGCTCGCATTTCCAGAACTGATGCTGGCGCAGCATGCCGCGGGTGTCGCGGCCGGCCGAGCCTGCCTCCGAGCGGAAGGACGGGGTGAGCGCGGTGAAGCGCAGCGGCAGCTTTTCCTGGTCGAGGATCTGCTCGCGCACCAGATTGGTGAGCGTGACTTCCGCGGTCGGGATCAGGTAGCGGCCATCGGTGGTCTTGAAGAGATCTTCCTCGAACTTCGGCAGGTTGCCAGTGCCGAACAGCGCTTCGGCGCGCACCATCAACGGCGAACTGACTTCGGTGTAGCCGTGCTCGCTGGTGTGGAGATCAATCATGAACTGGCCGAGCGCGCGCTCCAGACGGGCCAGCGGGCCTGTGAGCACCGTGAAACGCGAGCCTGACAGCTTGGCCGCCGTGTCGAAATCCATGTAGCCGAGGGCTTCGCCGATTTCGAAGTGCTCCTTCGGCGCGTGGTTCCAGCGCGGCTTGTCGCCGGCGGTGCGGGTCACGACGTTGTCGTTCTCGTCCTTGCCGACGGGAACATCGTCATGGGGCACGTTGGGGATGCGCGACAGGGCGTCGTTCAGCTCTTCGGTGAGCGTGCGATCGTCTTCCTCGGCTGAGGGCATCAGGACCTTTAGGTCTGCGACCTCGGCCTTAAGCTTCTCGGCCAGCTCCGAATTCTTCTGCGCCATCGCCGCACCGATCTCCTTGGAGGCGGTGTTGCGGCGGGACTGCATGTCCTGGACCTTCTGGACGGCCGAGCGGCGCTTTTCGTCAAGCGCGATCAGGCTTGCAGACAGGGGCTCGGCACCACGCTTGGCAAGTGCCGCGTCGAGGGCTTCGGGATTCTCACGGATCCATTTGATATCGAGCATCGTCGTTCCAGGTCGTTGCAAAAAGGATGACCCGGCCCAAGCCTGACCGGGCCTCGACCGGATATTCGGAAGCGTTCATTGAGAGATTGCGGTGATCGCTCAGACGTTGTCCGTCTTGGCAACGTCCGCGGACCCATCAGCCTCTTTGACCGCATCGCGGGCACGCTGGCGTTCCACGAGTCGCGCCGCGTAGATGGCAATCTCGTAGAGAATGATGGTCGGCAGTGCAAGACCGATCTGGGACATCGGATCGGGCGGCGTCAGCACGGCCGCAACAACGAAGGCCATGACGATCGCGAACTTGCGCTTCTCGCGCAACCAATCAGACGTCAGCAGGCCGACACGGGCCAAAAGCGTGGTGATGACGGGCAGCTGGAAAACAAGGCCGAACGAGAACACCAGCGTCATAATGAGGCTGAGATACTCGGACACCTTCGGCAGCAGCGAGATGGCGACATCGCCCTCGCCCGGCGCCTGCTGCATGGTCAGGAAGAACCACATGACCATCGGTGTGAAGAAGAAGTAGACGAGCGCTGCGCCCATCAGGAACAGGATCGGCGAGGCGATCAGAAACGGCAGGAAGGCCGAGCGCTCATTCTTGTAGAGGCCAGGTGCGACGAACTTGTAGATTTGCCCGGCGATGATCGGGAACGCGATAACGAGACCGCCAAACATCGCAACCTTCACCTGGGTGAAGAAGAATTCCTGCGGCGCAGTATAGATGAGCTGCGCCTTGGAGACATCGAGATGCGCCCACTGGACCGCCCACTTGTAGGGGAAAACCAGTGCGTTGAAGAGATGCTTGGCGAAAATGAAGCAGACGATGAAAGCCGCGAAGAACGCGCCGATCGACCACATGAGCCGCGTGCGCAGCTCCATCAGATGCTCGATCAACGGCTGCGGCTTGTCTTCGATATCACCGCTCATGCTTCATCTTTCTTTTTCTTCGCTGTCGGCTTCTTCGCAGCGGCCGTTGCGTCTGCCACTGGCTTAGCGGCAACCGCCTTCTTCGCCGGAGCGGCCTTCGGAGGCGATGCAGCGGCTTTCGCCGTCGCGGGCTTGGCGGCCGGCGCGCGCTTTGGTTTGTCTGCCGGCACTGCCGCGACTACTGCAACGGCATCAGCCTTGGCAGCGACCTTGGCGCGGGGCTTGCGAACAGCCTTCGCTTCCGCCGCAGGTACGGCGGCGGATGTGGCGGGGACAGGTGTCGGAGCCGGCATCGCGGCAGGCGGCGTTTCGGTCGGCGCGACTTCAGGAGCCGGCATCAAGCCAGGCACTTCGGCTTTGGTGTCCACGGAGGTCGAGCGCTGCAGATCCGCCTTGATATCGTTGCCCATCTGGCGAAGCGGGTTCATGGCTTCGCGCAGGCTGTTCATCGGATTGAGCTTCTGCGCGTCGTTCAACGTCTGACGCACCTCGTCCATGTCGGCTTCACGCAACGCTTCATCGAACTGCGCGCGGAATTCTCCGGCAACCTTTCGGGCACGCTGCGTCATCTTACCGAACGCACGAAGCATCGGCGGCAGATCCTTCGGACCGACCACAACTATCAATACGACCGCGATGACAAGCAGCTCGGTCCAGCCAATATCGAACATTCAAGGCTCCTGAACGGGAAACGCGGGGGCGGCGCTGCCCGGACGTGGTTACTTAATCTCGTCGGCCTTGTGATCGACGGTCTTGCCTGCTGGCGTCGTGGACGTCGGTGCTTCCGGCGTATCGTCGTCGGTGATGCCCTTCTTGAAGCTCTTGATGCCCTTGGCAACGTCGCCCATCAGTTCCGGAATCTTGCCGCGACCGAACAGCAACAGCACGATGACCAGAACGATCAGCCAGTGCCACATGCTAAAAGAACCCATTACGCTAACTCCTTGTTGCGATGTTCATTGATGTAAGGATGACCGACATCAAATCCAACATCTAATTCCCCTTAGATTGACGCTTAATGTCACGGGATTGGCTGGCATGACAAGCCACCCGCAATCGAAAAGTCGTGATCGGCATTGTTTTCGCTGCGCGTGGCAAAACAAAGACACAGCAGCACTATTCCTCCGACGCGCCGCCGGGCGCGAGAAGACCGAGTTCCTCGAGATCCATCTGCGTGATCGGATCCTCGTCCTCGGTCAGCTCGTCGCTCATCGATGGCAGTGGAATGTTGAAATTCGCCGGGATGCGGCCGGACAGCAGCCCTGCCCCCTTCAGCTCTTCCAGGCCCGGCAGGTCGCGCAATTCCTCAAGTCCGAAATGGTCGAGGAAATCGCGCGTGGTGCCGAGCGTCACAGGCCGGCCGGGCGTGCGGCGGCGGCCACGGAAGCGGACCCAGCCCGCCTCCATCAGCACGTCGAGCGTGCCGCGCGATGTCTGCACGCCTCTGATATCCTCGATCTCGGCGCGGGTCACCGGCTGGTGATAGGCGATGATGGCCAGCACTTCGAGCGCTGCGCGCGACAGCTTGCGAACTTCGTTTTCGTCGCGACGGATGACGAATGACAAGTCCGCGGCGGTACGGAACGCCCAGGCATCGTCGACCCGGACGAGATTGACGCCACGATGCGCATACTGCTCCTGCAGTCCCAGCATGATGGCGTGCACATCGAAAGCTTTCGGCAGCCGATCGGCGATGAAGCCTTCGGTTACCGGCTGTGCGGAGGCAAAGACCAACGCCTCGGCAATGCGGGTCGCCTCGGTCTCGTCGCGCGGATCGTCGTCCGTGTGCAGGTCGTCTTCACGCTCGATGTCATCGTCTTCCAGATCGATCAAGCCGGCAACTCCTGTTCAACGACCTGCAGAGTCGCGTGGTTCGGTCCGCGGCGGAGGTAGAGCGGCGAGAAGACGCCCTCCTGGCGAATCTCGATCTTGCCCTCGCGCACAAGTTCGAGAGACGCGGCAAAGGCACTGGCAATCGCCGTCACCCGGTCTTCCGGAGAGACCATATAGGCAAGCAGGTGCTGTTCGAGCGCCGTCCAATCGACGATCTCGCCGATCAGCCGGGTCAGCAACTCGCGCGCGTCCGTCAGCGACCAGACCGTGCGGCGGGCAATGGTGACCTGGGTGACGGCCTGCCGCTGCCGCAGCGACGCGTAGGCGGTGAGGAGATCGTAGAGGCTGGCCTCATAGGCGGATTGCTGGCGATCCGGGATATGCTCCGGGGCGCCCCGGGCCAGAACGTCGCGACCGAGCCGATTGCGGTTCACAAGGCCGCTCGCAGCGCTGCGCATGGCTTCGAGACGCTTCAGGCGGAAGGCCAGCGTTGCCGCCATCTCCTCGCCTGAGGGACCATCGTCCTTGGCCTGTTGCGGGATCAGCAGCCGCGATTTCAGATAGGCAAGCCACGCCGCCATGACCAGATAGTCGGCGGCCAGCTCGATGCGGATGCGCCGCGCGCTGTCGATGAACAACAGATACTGCTCGGCAAGCGCCAGAACCGAGATACGCGAAAGATCAACCTTCTGGTTGCGGGCGAGATAGAGCAGCAGATCGAGCGGCCCTTCGAAGCCCGCGACATCGATCAGCAGTGCCGGATCGTTGGAGGCGCGCTCGGCGCCTTTGTCCTGCCAGAGCTTGTCCATCGGCGTTGCCGCCTTATGTGGCCGCTCCTCACCCTTCATCGTGCTCACTCGGTGTCATTCCTTTCGCGATCAGACTGTCGCAAACATCGCGTCGAATTCAGCCCGGATCGCTGCCTCGTCCGCAGCATCCGGTAGCGGGAAGCCCTGCTCGACGCGTCTTGCGCGCTCCAGCGGCTTGCCCTGCAGCGGAGGCACATTGGCCACCACCTCAAGCATTTCATCCATATGGCCATTGCAATGCAGCACGATATCGCAGCCGCCCGCAATGATATTCGCCGCCCGCTCGCCGATTGTCCCGGCCAAAGCGTTCATCGAGCTGTCATCGGACAAAAGCAGACCCTCGAAGCCGATGTGCTCGCGAATGATGCCGTCGATGACCTTGCGCGATGTCGTTGCCGGATTGTCCGGGTCTATGACCGTGAAGACGAGGTGGCAGGTCATGGCCATCAACTCGTTCTTCATGACGATGAACGGCGGAAAGTCGTGGGCTTCCAGCTCCGCGCGCGACACATCGACAACCGGCAGTTCGTGATGGGAGTCGGCAAAACCGCGTCCGTGGCCCGGCATATGCTTCATGACAGGCAGCAGTCCGCCGGCCTTCAGCCCCTCAGCCGCGGCCTTCCCCATTTCGGTGACGGTGACCGGATCGGCGCCATAGGCGCGATTGCCGATCACATTGCTGCTGCCCTCGACCGGCACGTCGAGGACCGGCAGGCAATCGACGTTAATGCCGAGCTTCAGTAGATCGAAAGCGTGCAGGCGCGACATCAGCCAGGCGGCATGCCTGCCCTGCTCCTTGTCCTGCCGGTAGAGATCGCCAAGCTGCTGGCCGGATGGGTAATGCTGCAGGATCGGTGGACGGATGCGCTGGACACGCCCTCCCTCCTGGTCGATCAAAACAGGCGCGTGCCAGCCGACGCTGTCGCGCATCTCGGCGACGAGATCGGCGATCTGCTGCGGCTCTCCGATATTGCGGCCGAAGAGAATGAAGCCCCAGGGGCGCTCGGCCTTGTAGAAAGCCTTTTCTTCCGGCGTCAGGGACAGGCCGCTACAGCCCAGGATCATTGCTTTTGATTCGGTCATACCCGAATCATAGACGCGCGACGGTGAAATGCGAGCAGCGTCAACCGGCATTCACAAAAAAGAGCGCATGGCACAAAAAAGAGCGGCGGACACAGGGCCAGCCGCTCTTTGTAGATCGATCGCTGTCGCTTACTTCGAAATCAGGCAGGAGCCACCGGCTGCGCGGTACTTCTCGCAGATGGCCGCGGCTTCGTCCTTGGAACTGGCGGTGATGCGCAGGCGGTAGTAGGTGCCCTTGCCGGTGATCTCAGCCTTGCGAATTTCGTAGGGGCGACCGCTCAGGACGCCACCGAACTTCTTCGTCAGGCTGGCATAGGACTTCTTCGCTTCGGCTTCAGACGGCAGCGATGCGATCTGGACGCCGTAGCTGCCGGGAGCGGCCGTGGTCGGCTGCGCCTGCGTTGCTGCGGGCGAAACGGCGGCCACTTCCTTGGCTGCCGGCGGAGCTGGTGTTGCCGGAGCTGCAGCCGTCGGGCGCGAGGCCGGTGTCGGTGCTGTATCGGTCTTCGTGCTGGTGACAGGGCGGACCGGCGGGCTTACGCTTTCAGGCGTCGCCGCTGCGGCCTTAGCCAGCACGTTCTCGGACGCCTGCTGCGACGAAGGCGTGGTGCCTTCGACCGGCGTCGGGCGGATATCGGCGGATGCCAGCTGCTCAATCGTCGGAGCAGCAGCGGCCGGTGCCGTGCCTGCGGTGATCTTCTGCGTCTGAACCGAGGTCGGCTTCGGCAGCGATGCGGCTGACGGTTCCGGGGCGGGCTCGTCGCGGGCGACCAGCGTACCGTCCGGCTTGACGATCATGGTGCGGACCTTGCGGGCCGAAACGGACGGCGAGCGGTCAGCATCCGATGTCTCGGCAGAAGCGGTCTCGCTGGCGTCGGTGTTCGGCAGCAGACGAGGATCCTGGGTATCGCCGACCGGCGTTGCCATGGATGGCATCGGCGCATCGTTGTCTTCAGGCAGGGTTTCCGGGGTCAGCGTGCGCTGAACGACGTCCACCGGCTGCTCGTCGCTGGAGACCAGCGCCTTCTGCTTCGGCGCCTCGGCGGCAGCGCCACCGACGCTGTCGTAGACGGCCTTGTCCTGGTTCGGCACGGTCTTGCCGCCCGGATTTTCCGGAACGACCTTGACCGGATCCTTGTCGGCAACGATGACGCGCGGCTCTCCGGATGCAATGCCAAGGCCGCCATCGCGGGAAATGAAGGAGTAGCCGGCATAGGCGACGCCACCGAAGATGACGATCGCGGCGGCAGCTGCCAGCATGCGCTTCATCGAGCGAGCCCTGCTCATGTCCTCGGCTTCGCCTGCGGACTGGATCTGCACTTCAGAGACGCTCTCGCGGCGCTGTTGTACCGGCTCGTTGACGCTGCGACGGAAGTCTTCTTCCAGCGCACGCTCGAATTCGTCGAAGCTCTGATTCTGGGCGGCAGGCTGGGCCACCGGTACCGTCGGCGCGACAGAGATCGGTGCGCGCGTACGCCACTGCTCGACGGGCGCCTGGGCCTGGGCTGCTGCCGGTCTCGCCGGAGTCAGCAGATTGGCAATCTCGGCATCGACGTCGAAATCGAAGTCGGACATCGCGGCAACCGGCTCCGGCTGCTCGACGGGCGGCAAGGTCGGGATATGCATATCGCCGACTGCTTCCATCGGGTGGTCGGCGTCGGAAATCATCGACGGATCGAACGGCAGCTCCTCCGTCGCATCCAGCGCGAAGTCGGGCGCGCTGTAGACGGGTGCGGGCGCAACCGGCTCCGGTGCGCGGTAGGCCGGTGTCGGCGCCTGATATACGGGAGCAGCATAGACCGGAGCGCTTGGTGCGACCGGCGCTGGCGCGTTCTGCTGGTAGGCGGTCGGCTGATGGACAGGCGCTGCCTGCTGCGGCTTCGGCTGCTCGATTTCCAGAGCGGCGGTCGGTTCGACGAAATCGAGATCGGCCAGTTCCAGTTCGATGCCTTCGAGATCGAGCTCGAAGTCATGGCCGGCAAATGGATCCTCGGCGTCAGGCGCCGCGCTTGCGGCAACCGGCTGCGGCTCGGGACGGCGCTCGGCCACAGGGGCCGCGACGCGAGGCTCAGGCACGTAGGCGGGCTCGGTCTGCACGACAGGTGCCGGAGTGGCAGCTATAGGCTTTGCCGGGACTTCGTACTGCGAGACGTCGGCAAGGAGGTCATCGATATCGAATGCGAGGTCGTCGACTTCGGCCGGCGCTTCCGTCAGCGCCGCATCGGCCTGGACCGTGCCATGCTGTGCAGCGGCGGCCAGATCGAAGGTGGTGTGATCGACGAACTGTTCGGCGGCGGTTTCTGCGACCGGTGTTTCTTCAACGTAAGCAGGCTCGTGATAAACTGGCTCGTGACGGTCGATCTCGGCCGGGAAGCCCGCCGCAGCCGGAATTTCGTAAGACCCGACCGGCGCAGCAGCCTCTGGCGCCGGAGCTGCAACGACCGGCGCGGCAACAACAGCCTCGGGTACAGCCGCCGGAGCGACAGGCCGAGCAGGATGGAAGTTGGCGATCGGCAGGCGAATACTTGCGGCAGACCACTGCGGGGCCTTGGCAGGCTGAACAGGCGCCGGTGCGGCAGCGATCGAAAGCTCGAGTTCCTCGATCAGGTCACGTGCGCCGCTCGATACAAGCTCCGACGGACGAGAAACGGTCGACGTCCAATCCGCCGAGGGATACACGGCGGAGTCGTCAGGCTCTACTGCGGCTTGAAGAGCAGCCTCGTAGTAAATGTCTTGCTCCGAAACAACGGGCGCATCGTAGCGCACCGGCTCGGCTTCATAGACGGGCTCTGGCGCGGCATTGGTGACCGGCTCGATGAAGGCAGCCTCGACAGCAGGATCGATGACGGCTGGCGCGGTCGGTGCGTCGTAACGCTCGAACTCGCGCAGCAACTCGTCTTCGAGATTGAAGGCAGGCTCATGCCTTGGCGCGTCCGGGACGGTATTGGCGGCTACACGAGGCTCGAAGCCGACGATACGCGCGAGCTCTGCCAAGGGATCATCGTCGGCAAAGAGGTTCGCATTGTTACGCGTGTCATACGCCCGCTGTTTGTCTGCCATACTCATCCACTCGCAACTGCAAAGGTTTCGTGCCAGCGCATTGTGGGCAAATGGTGACCGCTATCGCATCTCGTCCGGCGCTGCGGTGCCTGCAATTGCAAGTCCCGACTTCAAAACCGACGCAACGGCGTACACCAGCCCTAATCTGGCTATACTCGATTCTCGGCTCTTATCGTTAATAAAACGTAAGTCTACCTGATCCTTGCCTTTGTTCCAATGCGCATGGAAAGAACTGGCCAGATCGTAGAGGTAGAAAGCCACCCGATGCGGCTCCTGCGACTGGGCCGCGGAATCGACCAGTCTCGGGAACTCGGCAACCTTCGCAACCAGCTGCAATTCCGCGGGATCCGTGATTGCGGACACGGCTTTCGCAAGGTTTTCCGGGGACACGTCGAGGTCCGAAAACGCCTCTTTGGCCTGCCGGAATACCGACATGCAACGGGCGTGCGCATACTGTACGTAAAACACCGGATTGTCTTTGGACTGCTCCGTTACTTTGGCGAAATCGAAGTCTAACGGCTCGGAACTCTTCCGGTACAGCATCATGAAGCGCACCGAATCACGACCGACTTCCTCGACGACATCACGCAGCGTGACGAAGTCGCCCGACCGCTTCGACATCTTCACCGGCTCGCCGTCGCGGAACAGCTTGACCAGCTGGCACAGCAGAACGGTGAGCTTCGCCTTCCCTTCCGACACACCACGCGCGACGGCCTCCAGCCGCTTCACATAGCCGCCGTGATCTGCGCCGAGCACATAGATCATCTCGCTGAAACCGCGATCGTACTTGTTCTTGAAGTAGGCAACGTCCGCGGCGAAATAGGTGTAGGAGCCGTCCGACTTGATCAGCGGGCGGTCCATGTCGTCACCGACTTCGGTCGAACGGAACAGCGTCTGCTCGCGGTCTTCCCAATCCTCCGGCAGTTGGCCCTTCGGCGGCGGCAGCGTGCCCTTGTAGACGTGTCCCTTGAAGGTCAGGTCGTTGATCGCCGTGCGAATGGCGGCGGCACCGTTGGCGTGCAGCGTGCGCTCGGAGAAGAACACGTCATGGTGGACGTTGAGCGCATCCAGATCCTCGCGGATCATCACCATCATCGCGTCGATGGTGCGATCCTTGACCAGAGGCATCCACTGGTCCTCGGGCATGTTGTGCAGCTTGACGCCGTAGTCACGAGCCAGTGACTCACCGACCGGCACAAGATAGTCGCCCGGATAGAGGCCGGCCGGAATCTCGCCGATCTTCTCGCCGAGCGCCTCGCGGTAGCGCAGGAAGACGGAGCGGGCCAGCACGTCGATCTGCGAGCCGGCGTCGTTGATGTAGTATTCCTTGGTGACGTCGAAACCGGCAAAGGACAAGAGGTTGGCCAGCGCGTCGCCGACGACGGCGCCGCGGCAATGGCCGACATGCATCGGACCGGTCGGGTTGGCCGAGACGTATTCGACGTTGACCTTGCGGCCCTGACCGAGCGTCGAGCGGCCGTAGTCGGTGCCGCTCGATATCATCGAGGCAAGCAGGCGCTGCCAGTAGCCGACGGCGATCTTGAGGTTGATGAAGCCCGGGCCGGCGACCGACACGTCGGCGACATCAGGGTCTTCCTTGAGCTTGGCGGCAATGATCTCGGCCAGCGCACGCGGATTGCTGCCCAGCGGCTTGGCCAGCACCATGGCGGCGTTGGTGGCGACATCGCCGTGGCTCGGATCGCGCGGCGGCTCTATGGCGATGCGGCCGAAATCGAGCTCGGATCGCTTTTCCTTGACCAGATCGATCTGTTCAAGGGCGGTTTTAATCCTGGCTTCGAAATCGGTAAAAAGGTTCATCGCACTCTTCCATGCATAGGCTGTGCCACACGGCATTCTCCCGACCGGTGCCGGGCAGCCGCTGCCTAGCGCAAATCGGGAGTCTGGTCAAACAATCGCCTGTGGGCACTGATGGCATAGGTATCCGTCATGCCGGCGAGATAATCGCCGACGTGACGGGCCTTCGGCGCCTCGGCAAGACCGGCGATGTGATCCACCCAATAGTGGCTCTGCATCTCCTTGGGATTGGCCATGTAGACGTCGAACAGGTCGGTGACGATCTGTGCGGCGCCGGCGCGGATGTGCATGATCTGGGGATGGCGATAGATGCGCTTGAACAGCATCGCCTTGATCTGCCTGTCGGTTTCCGCCATCGCATCGGAGAAGGTGGCGATCACGCGGCTCGCCTGCCTGACGTCATCGGCGCTTTGCGGCTTGACCTCCGAGAGGCGGTCCTGCGCAACCGCGATCACGTCCTCGACCATCCGGGTGATCTGGCGACGCATGATTTCGTGGGTGAAACGGCTGGCCTCCAGATTGGGGTAGCGCGCCCTCACCCCGGCCATCAGACCGGCCAGGAACGGAATGTCCTCCAGCATGTCGAAGGTGAGATAGCCGGAGCGCAGGCCGTCGTCGATGTCGTGGGTGTTGTAGGCGATATCGTCGGCGATCGCCGCCACCTGCGCTTCCAGGCTGGCGAAGGTGGCGAGTTCGAGATCATGGATCTCGCAGTAATCGAGGATCGGCTGCGGCACCGGGCCGTGCGTCCCCGCGCCGTCCTTGGTCAGTAGCGGGCCATTGTGCTTGACCAGGCCTTCGAGGCTTTCCCAGGTCAGGTTGATGCCGTCGAAATCGGCGTAGCGCCGCTCGAGCTTGGTGACGATGCGCAGTGACTGGGCGTTGTGATCGAAGCCGCCATAGGGCAGCAGCTTCTCGTGCAGCGCATCCTCACCGGTATGGCCGAAGGGCGTATGGCCGAAATCGTGCACCAGTGCCACGCCCTCGGCAAGATCCTCATCGAGCTTCAAGGCTCGTGCGAGCGCGCGGGCAATCTGCGCCACCTCGATGGTGTGAGTCAGCCGGGTGCGATAGTGATCGCCATCCTGGGCGATGAAGACCTGGGTCTTGTGCTTCAGGCGCCGGAACGCGGTGGTGTGGACAATGCGGTCGCGGTCACGCTGGAAGTCGGAACGCGTCGGGCTGGAATTTTCCGGATAGAGCCGTCCGCGCGTCGTCCAAGGATCAGCCGCGTAGATTGCCCTGTCACTGTTGCCGAAGCCTAATGCACGCCTGTCGATCGTCATTCTTCACCGTCACTCTTTACCATCACTCGCCCTGTCGCGGCCGCTGCCCATTGACGCCGCATTGCACTCTTCATACCTATAGAGAGCATAAACGGCAAAGAGACGACGTTTCATCCGCTTTGCCGCAAGCCGCCTTTTCGTGATATAAGGCGCAAGTGCCTTTGAATACAGCCGTTTATATTGATGGCTGGAGCGACATTCTCTCCGGATCTTGACCCCGGCAGGAGCAGACATGACAGAGCTAAGTGTAACCCTTTCCGATGCAGCGGCAAAACGAATCGCGGCGATCGTCGGCACCGATCCCGGCAAGAGCGCGTTGCGCGTTTCAGTCGAGGGCGGCGGCTGTTCGGGTTTTTCCTACAAATTCGACCTCACCGACGGCGTGCAGGACGATGACGTGATCGTCGAGAAGAACGACGCCAAGGTGTTGATCGACAGCATGTCGCTGATCTACATGGCGGGCTCCGAGATCGACTTCGTCGACAACCTGCTCGGCCAGTCCTTCCAGATCAAGAACCCGAACGCGGTGGCAAGCTGCGGCTGCGGCACCAGCTTCTCGATCTGAGCCTTCCCACGCGTCTATCCACACCGAACCGGCCGAAGATTGTCTTCCGGCCGGTTTATCGTCTTGTGGCGATGTCGCAGGGCGCGGTAGAAGAAGGCGTCTGAGCGGAATGGGACCCAAGCATGAAGATCGCGACCTGGAACATCAACGGCGTCAAGGCGCGCATCGACAACCTGACGCAGTGGCTGAAGGACAGCAGTCCCGACATAGCCTGCCTGCAGGAGATCAAGACCGTCGACGAAGGCTTTCCACGGCTGGAGATCGAGGCGCTCGGCTATCATGTCGAGACGCATGGGCAGAAGGGCTTCAACGGCGTCGCCATCCTGTCGAAGACGAAGCCCGACGAGGTGACGCGCGGGCTGCCGGGCGATCCGCTGGACGAGCAGTCGCGTTTCATCGAAGCCGTGTTCTCGCTTCCCGGCAACCGCGTCGCGCGCGTCTGCTGCCTCTATCTGCCGAACGGCAACCCGATCGATACCGAGAAATACACCTACAAGCTTGCCTGGATGGAGCGGTTGCGCACGTTTGCGGCCGAGCGGCTGGCCAATGAAGAAATCCTGATTCTCGCCGGCGACTACAATGTCATCCCGGAACCGCATGACTGCTTCGACCCGAAGGTGTGGGAGAACGACGCGCTGTTCCTGCCGCAAACCCGGCAGGCTTTCCGCAGGCTGGAGAGCCTCGGGCTGACAGACGCGGTGCGCGCCACGACCGATGCTGTTCCTGCCTATACGTTCTGGGACTATCAGGCAGGTGCCTGGCCGAAAAATAACGGCATCCGCATCGATCACCTGATGCTTTCGCCTGAGGCCGTCGATCGCATGACGTCGACAGCAATCGAAAAGCACGTGCGCGCCTGGGAAAAGCCGTCGGACCACGTGCCTGTGGTCGCCTATTTCGACTTCGCGGCTTAACGCGATCGTCCGTGGCGGGCGCTCATGTCGTGCCGCTGCGGTGTCGTCAGTCCGTGTTGGCGGTTGCGATCTTGTGCGAGAGCGCAATTGCATTGCGGCGATCGCTTTCGCTGGCCACGGAGAAGGCCTGCTCCTGCAGCGATTCCATCCAGTTGCAATCCTTGGGCTTGCAGCGATCGAGCGCCGCAGTCATCAGTGCCAGACCGTTGGTGGACTGACCTTCCTGAAACAGGATATTGCCGAATACGGACATGGCGCCGGGGTGGCCGGCCTTGCGGGCCTGGTTCAGCCACTTCTTCGCCTGTTGCGTGCTCGTGGCGCCACCATCGCCGGCAAGCATCATCTGCGCCAGCTGGAACTGCGCCTCGGGAACGCCGAAGGTGGAGGCGACCTGGAAGTAGAGCTGGCGCGCCTGCGTCAAATCCGTCTTTACGGGGCTGCCGGGAATGCCGTGCTTGTAGTAGCTCGCCAGCGACAGCAGCGCATTGACGAAGAAGCCGGTATCCTCCGAGCCCGGTTCGACGCCCTGCTGGGCGATTTCGCTGTAGATCTTGAAGGCTTCGAAATCGTCCTGCGCGACGCCATCGCCATCGGCATACATGTTGGCGAGCGCCCAGCGCGAACCGGTATGGCCTTTTTCGGCGGCGTATTTGTAGGCTTCGACAGCCTCTTCCTTCTGGCCGTTCTTGTAGGCCTTGAAACCGAACTTGAAGAGATCGAAGGGACCGGATTCCTTGCTGACGCCCGATTTGATGTCGAACGCAGCGGCGGGGCAGCTGATCGCCGCGCAACAGGCGACGGAAAGCCCCATAAGCATCAATCTGAAAAGTCTGAACTCGAACGTCAGCATTTCACCCGATATCTTTCGTTTCCACCCAAGCGAGCCGTGTCGGACATCCTGTCCTTGCGGCCTGCGGATAAAGCCCCCTTGGCGAGCGATCCCGCGGTGGGTTCGAAGACCCGCTTGCCCGCGTCGCATCCAGCCCAACGCTCTCCTACGAGAGCGCCCATTTCCAGCGCATCGATCCCATCCGCCCGCTTCCCGGCACGGCCTGTCCGCAATGCGCTCAACCCAACTTTCGCGAAAATGCCCCAAGGGTTTTCGCCTTCGAAATGAACGTAATCACCAATTGTGACAAAAGGTGAGCCGCCGTTACCGGGCGCCTGCTCAGGCAGCCGATACACCGTCAATGGTGAAGAGAAGGAAAGGCGGAATGCTGGTTCGTTCGAGTGACATGGTCCGGCCGAAACACCCTGCAGCACAAGCGAAACGGCGGATGCGGCATCGATGTTGCCACAGCCTGCGCTTGTCTTTTCTGCACTGAATGTAAAACGACCCATGTTACTCTTTACGCACACCCTAAGCCTGTCATTCCCTCGCCCGACTTTACCGCTGCGCCCAGTTTGTGGCGGGAAATGGACAAATTGCCTCAGACATTATCTTACGCGAATGGCGGTAAAAGACTGTTGCTGAATCGTCACAAAATGACACGGCGCAAAAGCATGCTTAACGACGAGAAGACAAAGAAAAGCCCGACATTTCGCCGGGCCATGACTTGCGCTGCTCTTGAGAGCTTAGAACTTGACCTTGATGCTGGTGGAGATAGCCGCAACCAGATCATTGCCGAAGGAGTAGGTTACGTCGTCGCCATAGGTTACGCCGTCCTTGACGATGGTACCGGACGATCCACTGGTGAGGACGCCGAGCGCACCGGCAAGACGCCATTCGATGTTTTCCGTCGGGCTGTAGGCCGCGCCAACGCCGAGCGTCCAGCTATCGGTCTGCGCGCCGTAGCCATCGCTTGTGCCGCGATCCCAAGTGACGCTGACGGCGCCGCTCCATTGTTCGTTGAACTTGTGACCGACGCCGCCGGTGACAGTCCAGCCGTCGCGATATCCGAGATCAAGGGAAGTAAGCTGATTGTTGGCAGAGCAGTTCGTGCCGCGTGTCGCTACCGGACACAGAGCGATCGACTGCAGCACGCTCCAGTTTGTCCACTTCACGGAGCCGAACGCCAACCAGTCAGGAGCTATACCGCTCTGTATTTTCAACTCGAGCGAGTCCGGAGCTTCTGCGGCACCATATACATCCGTGATTCTGCCGCTTGCTGCCCCGGCACCAACAGGCACCTGCGTAAGATCGACGGTGCCGGTGAGGTTGTCGTACTTTACTCGACTGTTGTAGACCAAACTAGCGCGAAGCGCATATTCCGGTATTTCGTAGGCAACGCCTGCGCGCCAGCCCCAAGCGTCGTCTTCCAGATTAAGCCGGCCAACACCCGTATAACCCGCAAATGTCGGACTGATCCCGGTCAGGATTGCTGGAGCCAGAACAAGCCGCTCCTTAGAACCTTCAACTTCCTGATAGAAGGTGCCGCCGATAATGCGAAGCTGTCCCGGCCCAACATCGAATTTATAGGAGCAAGTCGCGCCGTAATTGCGTGTTTTTATTTCGGTTTCGATGTTGCTCTGCGCGCCGACCCAATTTGCGCCCGGATTGGTATGAGCGCCGAAAGGTTGGGAATAATCGACAAGGCAATCGACGTCACCGAGACCCGCTTTAATGCCACCGTAGGGAATAGCATAGTTCTCAGTTTCATTGGTCGATGTCGACCCGCCGCCAAGACCATTGCTGCCCGAGCCATCGGTCGCGTCGATATCCTTGGCATTCTTCAGCTTACGCTGCGGCATGACGTAGATCACACCCGACTGGATCGAAAACTGCGATGCGTCGAACAACTGATCAATATTATAGCCACCCCGCTCAAGGCCACCCGCGAAGGACGGCTGAACGAGGGTGGAAAGCAGGACGAGCGACAGGGTTCCTGCCGAGATGCTACGGTATGCCAACGTGTCTCCCCCACTGAGGCAATTGCGATGGCGGGACTGTGACGACGAGAAGTTAAAATGGCAACTTCGTGAAGGGGCGCGATTGAAAAGTGAGCTAACGGATGCTTTACGTAAAATATTGACGAGCACGTCAATATTTTCGCCATTTAGAAAAAACATCTAAGAACTTCCTGAAACCATACTGAGGGAAAGACAATCGTTCTACAGAAGCACAGATATGTAACCTTATGATCACAGTTATATTTTTCGCTGAATGTCACGAAAAAAGCTGTGAAATCAATAATTCCCCGGCGCCAAAACATCTTCATGGACGTGCAATGGGCCAAATCACCGCTGCAAGAACGAAAAAGGCGCCCGATTCACGATCGGACGCCTTGGAATTTAATACTACTGAGCGTTGAATCTATCCCGCTTCGGCTACACGCGCCAACGCGATCTTCAGGCTCGCCAACTGCACGGTCAGCTCTTCCAGACGCTCGCGCTCGGCGGCAACGATCTCCGGATTGGCGTTTGCCACGAACTTCTCGTTCGACAGCTTGCCGTTGATCCGGCCCATTTCAGCCTCGGTCTTGGCGATCGCCTTTTCCAGGCGCGCCTTCTCTGCGCCGAGATCGATCAGGGTGCCAAGCGGCAGGCAAGCCGTCGCCTCGCCAGCGATGATCTGGGCGGCCCCCTTGGGCGCCTGCTCGGCCAGCGACACGCCATCGACGCGGGCCAGACGCTTGATCGCGGCGTCGTGGCGCGCAACGCGCTCGCGCGTCAGGCTGTTGGCACCGACCAGCACCAGCGGCGCAACCGCCGATGGCGGAACGTTCATCTCCGAGCGGACCGACCGGATGCCCGAGACCAGATCGATGAGCCAGTTGATCTCATCGGCAGCGGCATCGTCGGCATAGGATGGCGACGGCCACTCGGCGTGGCAGACCAGGCTATCGCGTTCGACGCCCTCACCTGCCGTATGCGCCCAGAGCTCTTCGGTCATGAACGGCATGAACGGGTGCAGGAGCTTGTAGATCTCTTCGAGAACATAAGCGACGCAGGCCTGCGCTTCCTGCTTGGCGCCCTCGTCGGTGCCGCCGAAGATCGGCTTCAGCAGCTCAAGGTACCAGTCGCAGACCTGATTCCAGACGAAGCGATAGAGTACGCCCGCGGCATCGTTGAAGCGGTAGGCTTCGATCGCCTCGGTGACATCACGCTCGGTGCGGGCCAGTTCCGTCAGGATCCAGCGGTTGATCGTCAGTTCGGCGGCTTCAGGCACGAAATGCGGATCGCTGGTGACGCCGTTCATCTCGGCAAAGCGGGTGGCGTTCCACAGCTTGGTGCCGAAGTTGCGGTAGCCGGCGATGCGGGCCGGGTCGAGTTTCACATCGCGGCCCTGTGCCGCCATGATCGCCAGCGTAAAGCGCAGCGCGTCGGCACCGTATTCGTCGATCAGGTCCAGCGGGTCGATGACGTTGCCCTTGGACTTCGACATCTTCTGGCCGTTCTTGTCACGAACCAGCGCGTGAACGTAAACCGTGTTGAACGGCTCGACCGGAACGCCGTTCTCGTCCTTCATGAAGTGAAGGCCCATCATCATCATGCGGGCGACCCAGAAAAAGATGATGTCGAAACCAGTGACCAGGACGTTGGTCGGATAATAGCGGGCCAGTTCCGGCGTCTGCTCCGGCCAGCCGAGCGTCGAGAACGGCCACAGCGCGGACGAAAACCAGGTGTCGAGCACGTCTTCATCGCGCGTCAGGATTTCGCCAGGCTGGAAGTTCTCGAGCTTCTCCTCCACCCAGGCCTTCCAAGGGCCCTCATGGGCGATATAGTGCTGGATGGCAGCCTGCAGGGCTTCCTCTTCGGTCTTCTCGACGAAGACCTGACCGTCGGGACCATACCAAGCCGGAATCTGGTGTCCCCACCAGAGCTGGCGAGAGATGCACCAGGGCTCGATGTTCTCCATCCACTCGTAATAGGTCTTGTCCCAGTTCTTTGGGACGAAGTTGGTGCGGCCTTCGCGAACGGACGCAATCGCCGGTTCGGCAAGCGTCTTCGCATCAGCGAACCACTGGTCGGTCAGCATCGGCTCGATGACAACGCCGGAGCGGTCGCCGAACGGCTGCATAATCTTCTTGTTCTCGACATAGGGGATGTCGTTGCCTTCGGCATCCTTGACCGTGACGGCAAGGCCCTCGGCATTGATTGCCTCGATGATCTTTTTGCGGGCAACGAAACGATCGAGACCGCGATAGTCATCCGGTACGAGATTGATATCATCGACGTCGGACTCGCTCGGAAGCTCGCCGGATCTGGTGATCTCCAGCGCTTGGGCCGCACAGACGGCATAGGGCTCGCCGTCCTCGCGCATAGACGCCTTGGTGTCGAGCAGCCGGTAGAGCGGGATATTGTTGCGCTTGGCGACCTGATAGTCGTTGAAGTCGTGCGCGCCAGTGATCTTCACCGCGCCCGAGCCGAAATCGGGCTCTGGATACTCGTCCGTGATGATCGGGATCAGACGGCGATGCTCTTTCGGTCCGACCGGGATCTCACATAGCTTGCCGACGATCGATGCGTAACGCTCGTCCGAGGGGTGAACGGCGACAGCACCGTCACCCAGCATGGTTTCCGGGCGGGTCGTGGCGATCGCGATGTAGTCGCGCTCTTCCTGGAACGTGACGTTGCCGTCCGCATCCTTCTCGACATAGGTATAGGTCTCGCCGCCAGCCAGCGGATACTTGAAGTGCCACATATGGCCTTCGACCTCGCGGCTTTCGACTTCGAGATCGGAGATCGCCGTTTCGAAATTCGGGTCCCAGTTGACCAGACGCTTGCCGCGGTAGATCAGGCCCTCCTTGTAAAGCGTGACGAAGACTTCCAGGACAGCCTGCGACAGGCCTTCATCCATGGTGAACCGTTCGCGCGACCAGTCGCACGAGGCGCCAAGGCGCTTCAGCTGGTTGAAGATCAGGCCGCCGGACTCGTTTTTCCACTCCCAGACCTTGTCGATGAAAGCTTCGCGACCCATGGCGCGGCGGCCGGGAAGCTGCTGCTCCATCAGCTTGCGCTCGACGACCATCTGCGTAGCGATGCCGGCATGGTCCATGCCAGGCTGCCACAGCACGTCCTTGCCGCGCATGCGCTCGAAGCGGACCATGATGTCCTGCAGCGTGTTGTTCAGCGCATGCCCCATGTGCAGCGAGCCGGTGACGTTCGGCGGAGGGATGACGATGGTGAAGCTGTCGGCGCCCGGCTTGGCGTTGGCGCCTGCACGGAAAGCGTCCACCTCATCCCATTTCGCGGCGATCTTGGGTTCAACGGCGGCGGAATCGTAGGTCTTTTCGAGCATTTGGGGACCGGATCTGGAGTTTTTATGATGCGTGGTTGTAAATAGGATGGTTGCCGGCAAGTCAATAAAAAAGCCGCCCCGGAGACCGGAGCGGCTTGTCTGGCAAGGCAGTTCCGATCAGCGGCGCGGGCCGCGGGCCACGCGTTCGATTTCTTCGCGCACGAGACGTTCGACCAGTGTCGGCAGGTTGTCGTCGAGCCAGTCGCGCAGCATCGGGCGCAGCATGTCCTCGGCTATTTCATCAAGCGAGCGGCGCTCGGCGCCATCGATGGCGGCGGCGAGTTCTTCGAACGAACGGGCGATCTGAAGGCCGGCATCCTGCGACAGCAGCGACTGCTGGGCGTCTTCCATCAGGCTCGGCAGCAGGCGCTCGGACATCGGAGCGGCGACCGCAACAGGGGCTTCGACGGGCTGGGCGGTTGGCTCAGCATAGCGAACGTCTTCGACCGGTGCTGCTTCCACATGTCCGGTGGGCCCGGGTGCCGATGGTGCAGGCGCCGGGGTTTCGAAGGCGACTGGTGCCGGGTCATTGGCCACGGCGGCTGTAACGGCAGGCTGCGCCGCTCGGGCTTCATCCGCCAAGGTCTGCTGTGCCTCGACAAGGTGTGCGGGCGTCGGCTGCTGCTGACGAAATTCCTGCGGCGTTTCGCGTTGCGGCTGCGCAACATTGCGTTCGGAGGCTGCACGCACGCGAGCGGCGACATCGGCCAGCGACATGGCGCGCGCGGGCGCTTCCTGGGCCGGAGCGGAGCCGGCAGAATTGGCGGCGACGAAACGCGGATCGGTCTGCGGTGCGGGATCGGGGAACTCCACGCCGGCATAGGCCTGATCGACGGTCAGCTGAATATCGGAGCCGTTGTCGTCTTCGTCATCACCGTAAACAGGCGGCAGAGAAGCGGACAGTGCCCTGCCCGCGCCCGGCTCATTGCTTTCGATGATCTGGCGGATCGACGCCAGGATTTCTTCCATGGACGGTTCACGCGCTACGCTTGGCTGAGCCATATCTATCCCCGTTATTCCGAAACAACGACCGGATTGCGTGGTCTGGGCATCCGAATCACCCAGACTGTAGGATAGCCGATCAGGGAAAAAAATCATCGCGAATCAAATGAATGCCGCTTTGCACAGCTTTCTCGAAGGTCAACATTAATCGCACGGAGCCTTCAATGAAAAACGGACGCCAGAGGCGCCCGCTTTCGAGAAATCAACAGAGAACCGAAGCTCAGAATACAAATTCGCGGGCCTTGGCAAAGCCCGGCAGCGGCTTCACCGACGCATTGAAGAAGACGTTTTCGGAGACGGCGCCGCGCTCGCTGACAAAAACCTTGGCACGCGCAGCACCACCATATCCCTGCACCGTCACCAGACGACCGCCCTCGCGAAGCTGCGCGAACAATGCCGCAGGAACGTCCTCGACTGCGCCGTTGACGAAGATCAGATCATAGGGCGCACCCTTCGTGCTGCCAGCCTCGAGCGATCCGTGGACAACCGAGACATTCGGGTATGCGCCAAGATTGGCCGTTGCCGCTGCTGCGAGAGCCTCGTCTTCCTCAAGCGCAACGACCGATCCGGCCAGCTTCGACAGGAGCGCAGAGACATAGCCGGTGCCGCAACCGACATCGAGCACCACATCGTCCTTGCCGATCGCAGCGAGCTGCAGGAGCTTGGCGAGCGGCGACGGCTGCATGAGGAAGCGTGCCGGCTTGCTGGCCGACGCAGGACAGATCTCGACGTCGCTGTCGATGTAGGAAATCGCCTTTGACTTCTCCGGCACGAAAGCCTCGCGCGGCACGCTCAGAAACGCCGCCTGCACGGAGTGAGAGGTGACATCCGTCGTGCGGATCTGGTTGTCGACCATGTTGGCGCGTGCCGTATCGAAATTCATAGTGTCCTCTCGCCCAATGAAAGCGGTTCTCGCTCATCGTGTCTTAATCGCAGGGCAGCACGCTTTCAAGGCTTCGTACGCGGTTGCAGCAAGAATTCAGAGGAGCTGCGCTCACTCTCGCGCATTGGCGATAATCCGTGGATCAATGCTTCAGCATGTGATAATATTGCAACCGGAGGAATAGGAGGAGACTACCATGTCAGTCATAGCTGAATATTTTTCGCTGTTCGATTTCATCATCGTCGCGACGCTTATCGGCATCGCCTGCTGCGGATTGGTTGGCGGCAAACCGAGCTGACTGCTCGCGCGACCGACATATCGTCGAACCGGAAAGAATAGTCGGCGCATTCAGGTTGCTGTCAGCTTTGTCGGCAATGATTTACGTTGGTTGACAATTGCGCGGGTGGGAATTCGTTGAATAGATCGGTTCTTTTCGGTGGGCTCTTTGTATGCGGCCTGCTGACCATCGTCGTGATGATCCCGCTGGTTCATGCCGGGGCACCGGGTGTTGCAACCAATGGCGTATCACCAATGGTGTCGCTACAGCGAAGCTTCTAACCGCTTTTCGCAGCCAATCCCGTCACGCTTATTTTCCTGTATTGAACGCCCCCTGGCTTACGCAAGTGGCGGCTATTTCTTACGTGCACATGGCCTTGAAGTAAGCAGCAAAAAATGACGCCGGAAATCCGGAAGGTTTTTGAACAACCCCCTTGCGCTCGTTTTCTATTCATTCTAAATCCCCGCCAACGCTTCAAGAGCGTGATCGTTGTGAGGCCTCGTGGCGGAGTGGTGACGCAGAGGACTGCAAATCCTTGCACCCCGGTTCAATTCCGGGCGAGGCCTCCAAACGGTTTTTAAATCTCTGCTATCTGTTGATGCGTTTTGATGCCTCAAGCAATTCACCGGCTTGAACACATTCATTCGCGCCCTCTGCTGAGCGAAATGCCGCGGGCCAAACTCTAAAACATTTCAAAAACAAGCAAATCCTCCGGCCCGTTTCACCGGACAGGAGGATCTTATGTTTAATTAGAACGTTAGACCGTAATCAAGGTCCAACACATTGGCGACGCGGGCCATAATTCGGCTGATAGGTGTTGTCCGACGCGCGGTAGGACCGGTAGCGACTATAGCAATAATCGACGTGAGAGTTGCCGGACTGCACACGCTGCTGCGATCCAATGACGCCGCCGATGATTGCGCCGGCAGCGAGGCCACCGATGATCGCACCGGTATCGTCATGACGGCGGTAATAACGGCGGTCATCATACCGGTACCGGTCACGATCGCTGTAACGATAACGGTTACGGTCACCGTAACAATTCCGATAAGGCCCACAGCGATCGAGCCGACCATTGCTCGGAACGTTGGGCAATCCGGTCAAACCATCGACGGCCTTGCCGCGTGGGTAGCGAACGTCGAAGGCGCTAGCCGGAGAAATGCTTCCCACACACGTCATAAGCGCCAAGATGATGATTGCCAGTTTCTTCATGCTATAAACCTCACAATCTTAAGTGATTATCATTTCATCTAGTGCTGCTAAAACGCCTCGACCGGGTATTCGTTCCAATCGTTTGGTTTTTCTCATTATTTCGCAACACGAAAATATTGACGGAACGCTTTGGAAAGCGCTTCCAAATCTCCCGACCGACACTTTCCTTGGTTTCCGAGCTGCTTTATGACAGCCGCATGACAATAACCCTTGCTGGATGGACATTATGCTGAGCTGGTTTCGGAAACTCATGCCACGCGAAGACCGGTTCTTCGATCTCTTCGCGCAGCACTCGCGCACGGTAGTCGGCGCCGCGGAGGCTCTCGACCAGTTGCTTTCCGGAAACGACACCGAAACGCACTGCGCGCGCATCGTGGCACTGGAAAACGAGGCCGATGACATCACCCGCGACGTGCTGCTGGCCGTGCGCCGCAGCTTCATCACGCCGTTCGACCGGAGCGACATCAAGGACCTGATCCAGTCGATGGACGATGCCATCGACATGATGCACAAGACGGTGAAGACCATCCGGCTGTTCGAGCAAAAGAGCTTCGATCCGCTGATGCAGGAGATGGGCAAGACCGTCGTCGAAGCCGCCAACCTGGTAGCGGAGGCCATACCCCTTCTCGACCGTATCAACGCCAACGCTTCGCGGCTGACCGCGATTGCCGAGGCAGTGACGCGCGTCGAAGGTCGATCGGACGAACTTCATGACCAAGGCCTGAAGGACCTGTTTCGACGTCACGGCTCCTCCAATCCAATGGCCTATATCATCGGCAGCGAAATCTACGGCGAGCTTGAGAAGGTCGTCGATCGGTTCGAGGACGTTGCCAACGAGATCAGCGGTATCGTGATCGAGAACGTCTGATGGATGCCACCCTCGCCCTCCCGCTACTGATCGGGCTGATCGCCGTCGCGCTGTTCTTCGACTTTCTGAACGGCCTTCATGACGCGGCGAACTCGATTGCGACGATCGTCTCGACACGTGTGCTGCGGCCGCAATATGCGGTTGCCTGGGCCGCCTTCTTCAATTTCATCGCTTTCCTGTTCTTCGGCCTGCATGTGGCCGAGACGCTGGGAACGGGTATCATCGATCCTGCCATAGTTTCGCCGATGGTCATCTTTGCGGCGCTGATGGGCGCGATCATCTGGAACATCGTCACCTGGGTGTTCGGCATCCCCTCGAGCTCCTCGCACGCGCTGGTCGGTGGCCTGGTCGGCGCCGGCCTCGCCAAGGTCGGCTTCAGCTCGATCGTCTGGAGCGGACTGCTGAAGACCGCTGGGGCGATCGTGATGTCGCCGATGATCGGCTTTCTCCTTGCGCTGTTCCTGGTGCTCTGCGTGTCGTGGATCTTCGTGCGGCAGACGCCGTTCGCGGTCGACCGCACCTTCCGCATTCTGCAGTTCGTCTCGGCTTCCCTCTATTCGCTTGGCCACGGCGGCAACGACGCACAGAAGACCATGGGTATCATCGCCATTCTTCTCTACTCACAGGGCTATCTCGGCGGCAGCTTCCATGTGCCCTTGTGGGTGGTGCTGTCCTGCCAGTCGGCGATGGCGCTTGGCACATTGTTCGGCGGCTGGCGCATCGTGCATACGATGGGCTCGAAAATCACGCGGCTCAACCCGATGCAGGGCTTTTGCGCGGAAACGGGTGGGGCGCTTACGCTGTTCGGCGCCACTTGGCTCGGCATCCCCGTCTCCACGACACATACAATCACCGGCGCGATCATCGGCGTCGGTGCAGCGCGCCGGCTTTCTGCCGTGCGCTGGGGGCTTGCCGGCAACATCGTCATCGCATGGGTGGTAACGTTACCGGCGGCCGCGCTGATCGCTGCGACGTTCTATTGGCTCGCCGGCCTCTTTGCCTAGACGTCAGGCTTGATCAGGAGGCGGATTTCCGCCTTCTGTGCCACCACACAGAAAAGCGTCGCCGCATGCGCCGCGCAACGTGAAGATCGTGCGACAGCACAAGCACGCCGAGCGGCACCATCCAGAAGCCGAGAATCGGCAGGAATCCCAGGAAACCGCCGAAGACAAGCAATCCACCGACCAGAAGGCGAGCGATGCGCGATTTCGGCAAGGGGATACGGGTCGGGCCCATAACAATGTGGCCGGTCGCGTGGTCGATGCCGAAACGCTTGGCAGCCGGTTTTGCTGTGTTCTTGTCGCTCTCAGTCATCCACAGGAGATGGGGATAACTTGAATGATTGCAAGCATTTGTCATTTTTTTGAAAAAACCGCTTGGCAAATCGAGCAAGCATTTGTATTAGCCCACTCACACCGACGCAAGCGGTGATCCCTGGTAGCTCAGCGGTAGAGCATTCGACTGTTAATCGACAGGTCGCCGGTTCGAATCCGGCCCGGGGAGCCAGTTTCTAAAAGGTCTGCATTGAAAAATGCAGGCCTTTTTCTTTTCCTCATCGGATCAATAAACACCTGCGACGGTCGGAGCAGGTCAGTAGCCGCAAGAGCGGCCGTTGCTCGGCCTGAACCCATCTGAGCACGCAGGGTTCATTGAATCCCTCGGTGCATAACCATCGGCCGACCCCATCGAGGTCGGAATGCTGTTGCAGGCCGACAGAAGTGTGGAAAAGCTGACCAGCAGCGCAGCTGTGAGATACCTGAAATATCGGCCCATATGGCTCTCTCCTTGACATGGTGTGACACAAGCCGGACCACGCGACACGCACAGGACGGCTTGTCTCGCCAGTTACCCAGCACTGCGCTTAGAGATAGACAGCGCAGGACTTTGTACAAGACACCAGACTCAGCCCTGCAGCGTATCGACCTTGCGGAGATCGGGAAAAAGCCGTGACCACAGAAGAACGACGACGATCGTGCCGACGCCACCAATGACGCCTGCAGCGACGGGGCCCATGACGCCGGCGAGCATGCCAGATTCGAATTCGCCTAGCTGGTTTGAGGTCCCGATGAACAGCGAGTTGACGGCATTGACCCGTCCGCGCATCGAATCCGGTGTCAGAAGCTGAACGAGCGAACTGCGCACCACGACGCTGACGGTATCCGCTGCGCCTACGACCAACAGCGCGGCAATCGACAGCATGATGCTGGTCGACACGGCAAAGACGATCGTTGCAGCGCCGAACACGGCAACGGCCGCGAACATCTTGATTCCGACCCTGCTGCTCAGGGGGCGTCTGGCCAAAACGATGGACATCGTCAGCGCGCCAATGGCCGGTGCGGCCCGCAAGAAGCCAAGCCCCCAGGGGCCGGCGTGAAGAATGTCGCTTGCGAACATCGGCAGCAGTGCCGTGGCACCGCCTAGCAGCACAGCGAAGAGATCGAGCGAGATGGTACCCAGCATCACTGGGCGGCTCTTGATGAAGGAGACGCCCGCGAAAACAGAGGTCAGCGTGACAGGCTCACGCTTGCTCGGCGTCCACTGCATGCGAATCGAAATCACGTTCACGCTCGCGACCGCAAAGAGGACAGCGGCGAGCGCGAACGGCGCGACCGGATGGGCGCCGTAGAGGATGCCACCGAGCGATGGGCCGATGATCAATGCCGTCTGCATCATCGATGTCGAGGTCGCGATGGCACGCTGCAGCAGGGACGACGGCATGATGCTGGGCAGCAATGCCGCCATGGTCGGTCGCTCGAAGGCGACAGTGGCGCCCATGATGGTGACTGCAACCAGGATGCCGGCGGGTGTCAACCAATCCTGCCAGGTGGCGATCGCGAGCAGAGCCGAGACTGTTGCCAGGATCAACTGGCAGGCAAGACCAATGCGCCGCCGGTCGAACCGATCCGCGACGTGGCCGACGATGAAGGTGAGAACTACCATCGGCAAGAACTGGCACAGGCCAACGAGCGCCAAGGCGAAGGCGCTATGGGTCTGATCGTAGATCATCCATCCGAGCGCGATTGCAACGCATTGGAACGACAGGGAAGAAAAGACGCGCGAGGCTGCGAAGTTCAGGTAGCCGGGATGGCGTAGAACGCTATCCGGCTGGATTGTTGAAGTATCCATGGATCAATGACTACCTGACACGCATCCGCGTGCTTCTATTCGTTTATGCTGCAGTCGTTTCCGCCCGGCGCACCATACTTGTCAACTGTATCGGCATCGTTTGGGGTTTGATTCGGCGCATTAACGAAAGAGTGACCGTCGCAGTCGGTTCAATTTGGTGACATGTTGTCAGTGGTAGACTGCACTCACAACATTATCCCGATTGTGAACCGAAAAATCTCTACCTTTTCCTCGTGGAAGCACGAGGTTTGCTCGATGTCGGCGGAGGTGTCAGCGCGCCCTCGGCGTAGCAGTATCCCGCTACCCATCCGCCAGTTGCAAACAACTTGCTGGTGCCTTCCGCATGCCACTGACAGGTCAACGATGTGGCGTCCCATGCGGTGACCGCGACATCGTTGATGCCCTTACCCGCGTAAACGGCGTTCGGATTGCCGGTCAGCTGCCATCCGGGTGGTGTTTCTAGGCGCCACGATACCCGTTGCCCTTGCCGTGGCTTTTCGCGAAGACCGAATTCGGGCGTCTGGCAGCGCTTTGTGGCCGGGTCGCATGCAAGCTTGGTCTCCGACATCTGCGTGGGCGTATCACGCACCACCGTCTGGCAACTGCTCAGCGCAAGCGCCATTACCGTCACAACCAAGGCGACATCGTACCACATAACCGGCCTCCCATCCGTCTGAGTTACAGAGGAAGACTACAACATTGTGCGGGATGGCGCGCTTCACCGTTTGGCTGATCTAGCTTATCAGGATCAAGACCGCGATCCCGCGATCAAGCGTAACGGCGGGGCGCCTTGGACTTTTCCTTCAAGCTTTCAAACAGCGTATAACCTCCCGTCCACCGCCCGAAGCCGCTGGAGATGTTGATGTGACCCGCAAGGCCGATGTTTCGGAGATCGGTTTTCCAGAGGTGCGCATAGAGTGTCAGCCTGTCGAGTTCCATGTAGTGGTCGTTGAGGCTACCGACGGTGATACTCGGAAAGGGGAGCCGGTGGGTTGGCATCGATCCAAAACGAACGGCACCGGGATGCCGCTTTTCGGTTGGGCGCAGATCGCAGGGAGCGACGAGCAGTGCCCCCTTGATGCGGCGCGCCGACGGCCTGTCGGCAAACTTGGCCGCGAGCAGGCAGCCGAGACTGTGCGCTACGATGAAGGCCTCACCGTGCTGCAGGAGCGCCAGTTCAAGCCTGGCTGCCCACCTGTCCACGAGCGGTGCACCCCAGTCTTCCTGCTCAACGAGGACGCTGTCAGGGTGATCCTGAAGCCAGAAGCGCTGCCAATGCCCCTGATCCGAGCCGTTGAAGCCTGGAATGATCAGCGTCGCGGTCATCGCCCCGCCCCTCCGCTACAAGTCTGAATAGCGCGGCGTGTGCAGCAGTGCCGAGATCTCCTCGGTCATCTGCATGATTCGCTCGCGCAGATCCGTTCCCGTACCGTCGTCGATATCTTCACTCCCAAAACAGTATCGCGCCTCGTGCAGTTCAAGCCGCGCTTCCAGCTGGTCCCGTATGGTGCAAAGGCGATCGAAGTGCCGCGTAACGCTCATGGTCTGCTCCTGTCCGGCCTGCCAATATTGGCGGCCCGTTGAACAGAAGTATTGTCTATATTTTTAGTGGATTAAAGAAATCAGCGTCCACGCCGAGAGACGCAGGTGAAAAAATCGTCACGTGCCGATCCCGACTTGGCTGCAATCACAGCGCGACACGCGGGAATGCTGCATCGTCATTTCGGCCGTGTGCGACAGCAGCGTTAAATCTTTCTGGCGGTGGAAACTTTTGATCCACCTCCTGCGTAGTTTCGTAACAGATACCAACGAGAAGAACGGGGATTGAGTTCATTGCCTGACGCCGCAGTAAAACCGGTTATCGTTTGGTTTCGCAAGGATCTTCGCCTCGACGACAATCATGCGCTGCATGCAGCATGTGCCTCCGGGCGGCCCGTTATTGCGCTGTACATACGCGAGCCGTCTCCGGCTAGCACCGGCCCGCTTGGCGGCGCGCAGGCGTGGTGGTTGCACCACTCTCTCGTGTCTTTCGACGAATCGCTGAAGGCGCTTGGCGGTGCACTCCACCTGGTGAGCGGTGATGCTCTCGACGTGCTGCTCGGTGTGATCAAGAGCAGCGGCGCCGACATGGTGGTTTGGAACCGGCGCTACGATCCAGCTGGGATTGCGGTCGATACCCGCGTCAAGCGCGAGCTTGAACGACAGGGACTGGAGCCGAAGAGCTTTGCCGGGCAGTTGCTGCACGAGCCGTCGCGGCTGAAGACCGGCGGCGGCACGCCATACCGGGTCTACACGCCCTTTTGGCGGGCGCTAGAGAATTCCGGCGAGCCGCCTCGCCCGCTCGACACTCCATCGAAGATCAGCTTCGCGCGTCCATTGAGTTCGTGCGAGAAGCTGAAATCCTGGGCGCTGCTGCCGACAAAGCCCAACTGGGCGAAGGGGTTTTCGGACATCTGGACAGCCGGCGAAGATGCCGCGCGCGAAAGGCTGTCCGACTTTCTCGAGCAAGGTCTCGATGGCTACAAGGACAATCGCGATTTTCCGGCGAAGCAGACGACCTCCCTGCTCTCCCCCTATCTGGCGCTTGGCGTGATATCGCCTGCGCGGATCTGGGAGGAGACGCGCGGTTTATCAGTTCCTGCCGAGGATCTGGTACATTTTCGCAAGGAGCTGGCGTGGCGCGAGTTTTCCTACCATCTGCTGTTTCATTTCCCGAAGCTGCCTTACGAGAACTGGAACGGCAAGTTCGACGGCTTCGGCTGGAACAACGATACCGCTCAATTCCGTGCCTGGACGCTCGGAATGACCGGCTATCCGATCGTCGATGCCGGCATGCGGCAACTCTGGCAACATGGCTTCATGCACAACCGCGTGCGGATGATCGTGGCGTCGTTCCTGATCAAGGACCTGATGATCGACTGGCGCCGCGGCGAAACCTGGTTCCGCGATACGCTGATCGACGCCGATCCGGCCAGCAATGCGGCGAGCTGGCAGTGGGTTGCCGGTTGCGGCGCTGACGCGTCGCCGTTCTTCCGGATATTCAACCCGATCCTGCAGGGCGAGAAGTTCGATCGGGACGGCGATTATGTGCGCGAGTTCGTGCCCGAGCTGGCAACGCTCGACAACAAATACATCCACAAGCCCTTCGAGGCACCGAAGGCTGTCCTTGAGAAAGCCGGCATCGCGCTGGGCGAAACCTATCCGAATCCGATCGTCGATCACGCCGCCGCCCGCGACCGGGCGTTGAAAGCCTATAGCGCCATAAAGGATGCAGCATGAACGCTCATTTTCACCACCCGCACCGCCGTCTGAAGATCGCTGTCATCGGTTCCGGCGTATCGGGAGCGTCGGCCGCGTGGGCGCTGAACCCGCTGCATGACGTGACCCTGTACGAGAAGGCAACTCGGGCCGGTGGTCACACCGCAACGGTTGACGTGGATTATGACGGCTTGAGCATTCCTGTTGATACAGGCTTCATCGTCTATAACGAACCGAACTACCCGAACCTGACCGCTCTTTTCGCAGAACTCGGCATTGCAACGCATGCCAGCGACATGAGCTTCGCGCTGTCGCTTGATCACGGCAAGCTGGAATGGAGCGGTGCCGGGCTGTCGTCGCTGTTCGCGCAGAAGCGCAACCTGCTGCGCCCGTCCTTCCTGCTGATGATTCGCGAGATCCTGCGTTTCAACAAGACCTGCCTGCTCGATCGCGCCGCCGGCCACCTGGTCTCACGCTCGATTGGTGATTATCTCGACTGGCGCGGCTTTTCGCCCGGCTTCACCAACAACTATCTCGTGCCAATGGCAGCCGCGATCTGGTCGACGCCGGCGGCGAAGATGCTGCAGTTTCCGGCTGAGCATTTCATCAATTTCTTCGACAATCACCGGCTGATCTATTCGAAGCAGCATCAGTGGCGCACGGTCACCGGCGGCAGCCGCAACTATCTCGAAAAACTGCTGCAGCCACTGGGTGACCATCTGAAGCTCGGTCTTGGCGTACGTGCTGTCATGCGGAATCAGGCCGGCGTGACCGTCATCGATGACAGCGGCGAGGAGACGCATTTCGACAAGGTGATCTTCGCTGCCCACAGCGACCAGACACGACGGATGCTCGTCGATGCCACCGATCAGGAAAAGAGATTGCTCGCGGCCGTCCCCTACCAGCCGAACCGCGTCGTCCTGCATCGCGATCCGAGCCTGATGCCGCAGCGCCGCAAGGTCTGGGCTTCGTGGAATTATCTGCGTTCGAGCTCGGAGAATGGAAACGCCGATGTTGCCGTGACCTACTGGATGAACCGGCTGCAGGCGATCGATGACCGGTTTCCGCTGTTCGTGACGCTGAACCCCGATCGTGAGCCGGATCCGCGCAAGGTGTTTGCCGAATTCAGCTACGACCATCCGCAGTTCTCCGCCGACAGCGTGCAGGCGCAGCGGGCGCTTGCCGACATGCAGGGGCACAACAACAGCTATTTCGCTGGCGCTTGGACAGGCTATGGTTTCCACGAGGACGGACTGACATCCGGGCTGAAGGCGGCAACCGCGCTTGGCGCGATCCTGCCATGGAGCACGGTCGGCCGCGCCGAAGATCTTGAACCGGAGCTGGATGCGGTCGCATGAGGCAACGCCGCGAACGACAGGGTGTCAGCATGAGCCGCAACGGGCCGCCGCCCGAGGCTGCCGCTGCGCTCTATGTCGGCGACGTCATGCACCAGCGCATGAAGCCGTTCGGGCATCGTTTTCGCTACCGCGTCTTCTCGATGGCGATCGACCTCGATCGGCTGGACGAGGCTGACCGGCTTTCGGTGCTGTTTTCGGTGAACAAGCGCAACGCGGTCTCGTTCCACGAGCGTGATCACGCGGGCAGCAAAGGCGCGCGCGCGCATGCCGACGCGCTGCTTGCGCATGCCGGGCTGTGCGCCAGGCGCATCATGCTCGTTTGCTACCCCCGCATCCTCGGCTATGTTTTCAACCCGCTGTCCGTCTATTATGCCTATGGCGAGGACAACGCGGTGATCGCGATGATCTATGAGGTTCGCAACACGTTCGGCGAGCGTCACACCTATGTATGCCCTGTCGGCGCCGACGATGTCTGCGAGGCCGGTATCCGGCAGAGCTGCGACAAGATCTTTCACGTGTCGCCGTTTATCGGCATGGGCATGCGCTACAATTTCCGCATGCTGCCGCCGGGTGCGGAAATACGCTGGCGCATCCTCGAGACCGATGCGATCGGTCCACTATTGGCCGCGACTTTCGCGGGAACGCAGGTCAGCCTCAGCACCGCGACATTGGCCAGACTGACGGCGGCGATCCCGTTTCTGCCGATCAAGATCGTTGGCGGCATCCATTGGGAAGCGCTGAAACTCTGGTTGAAGGGCGCGAAATACATCTCGCGACCAGCGCCACCGGCTCCCGTCAGCGTGGTCGTGCCGCGGGAAATGGCCGAGGCGGCTGAATGACTTGCGAGCGGTTCCTCAGTCGCCACGATTTCGCCGAAAGTAGCACTGGAAATCCGTTTGGATTTTCCAATTTTTACGATAGCGTTCGAACAAATCGCCGGGGGGCGAAGTTTCAGCGCATCGTTGTCCTGAGCCGTCCGCGTAATGCCGGGGGAGAAAACCATGAGTGATCTTAACGACGTGAAGGCTTCGGCGATCCTGCTGTCGCATGAGAATATCGGCAAGGTTTCGAGGGGGCTTCCGCTACGTGCGCGGTTTGCGTTGCGGGCTATGCTGCGGATGCAATACGGCTCGCTGACGATCGTTCTTCCCGACAGCCGCGTTGTGCTGGTGAAGGGCAATCTCGCCGGCCAGCACGCCGAGCTCCATCTGAAGAACTGGAACATCGCCTACCGGGCGCTTTCGAGCGGCACGATCGGCGTGGCCGAGACCTATATGGATGGCGATTGGGACAGTCCCGATATCTCAGCGTTTCTTGAGCTGTTCATCGTCAACGACGAAGCGATCCAGGAATATGCCAACGGCAAGGGCGGCATTGCCCGCGTCGTCGAGCGGGTCCGCCACTGGATGAACACCAACACCAAGAAGGGCTCGAAGCGCAACATCTCGGCGCATTACGATCTCGGCAACGATTTCTACAAGCAGTGGCTCGACCCGACGATGACATATTCGTCGGCGCTCTATTCGACCGGCGCCAACGATCTGCAGTCGGCTCAGAACGCGAAATATCGGGCACTGGCCGAGGCGACGGGGATCAAGCCGGGGGACCATGTGCTTGAGATCGGCTGTGGCTGGGGCGGTTTTGCCGAATTCGCCGCAAGCGAACTGAACTGCCGGGTGACCGGCCTGACGATCAGCCGCGAACAGCTGGCATTCGCCGAAGATCGCATCCGCAAGGCGGGTCTTAGCGACAAGGTGGATTTGCGCTTCCAGGACTATCGCGACGAGACGGGCGTCTACGACAAGATCGTCTCGATCGAAATGTTCGAGGCTGTCGGCGAGAAGTACTGGCCAGCCTATTTCTCGAAGCTGGAACAATGCCTGAAGCCCGGCGGAAAAGCAGGCTTGCAAATCATAACGATTCGCCCGGAATCGTTCGAGCAGTACCGCAGCAATCCTGACTTCATCCAGAAGTACGTTTTTCCCGGCGGCATGCTACCAACCCGCGAGCATCTGGCCGAACTTGGTCGAAAAGTGAATTTGTCACTGGTGCGAGACTTTGGTTTCGGGTTAGACTACGCTCGTACTCTTGCCGAGTGGCGGGAGCGTTTCTGGTCCGTGTGGGAACGAGTTCGCCCTCTGGGCTTCGACGAGCGTTTCAAGCGTCTCTGGGAATTCTATTTGTTTTATTGCGAAGCAGGCTTCCGCGCCCGAAACATAGATGTCCGTCAGGTCGTCTTTTCGCGGAGCTGACGAGAGCGGATGGCGGGACCAGACAGTCGACCTCCTGTCCCGGCCGCCATCCGCCTCGTCTATTCGCTGCCGGCAGCGCCACTGGCGGCTCTCGGCCTTCCGCTCTACGCTTTCGTTCCGACCTACTATACCGAGACGATCGGGCTGCCTCTGGCGGCGGTCGGCTTCACGCTGCTGATCGTTCGGCTTTTCGATGCGATCAGCGATCCCGTGGTCGGCGTGCTCGCCGACAGGTTTCGGCCAAGGATGGGGCGGCGGAAATTATGGTTCGCACTGTCGCTTCCCTTCGCGGCTCTTGCAGCGTTCATGCTCTACTCGCCGCCTGACGATGCGACGACGCTCTGGCTTGGTTCATGGGGCGCGATGCTGTCGCTCGGCTTCACGCTTGCCGTCGTCCCCTACTCGGCCTGGGGCGCAGAGCTGATCTCCGACTATCGCGGCAGGACTTCGCTCGCGGCGATGCGCGAGGCACTGACATTGGTGGGAACGCTCATTGCCATCGTGCTGCCGTTCGCGGTCGGAGCGAGGAGCGACACGAGCCTGCCCGGTCTCGGTCTGCTCGGCACCTTCGTGGCCATCTCCCTGCCGCTGGCAGGCGCGCTGGCGATCTGGAAAGTGCCTGAGCCACGGCTGCCGCCGGAAACTCGCCTGGCGTTTGGCAAGGGCTTGCGCATGATCGCCGCGAACAAACCGTTGCGGCGGCTGGTGAGCGCGTTCTTCCTGAACGGCTTTGCGAACGGCATTCCCGCGACGTTGTTTCTCTATTTCGTCTCGGACCGCCTCGGCCTTGCGGAAGCCCGCGGTCCCCTGCTGTTCGTCTACTTCCTCTCCGGCATCGCCGGCATTCCCTTGGCGACATGGGCGGCCGGGCGGGCTGGCAAGCACCGCGCCTGGTGCTGGGCAATGCTGGCCGCCTGCGGTGCGTTTGCCTTCGCGCCAATGCTTGAGGTGGGATCGATCAAAGCCTTCGGGGCGATCTGCGTCTTCACCGGCTTGATGCTGGGTTTCGATCTCGCGCTGCCGCCGGCGATCCAGGCGGACGTGATCGACGCGGATACGGACATGTCGGGCGAGGCGCGTGGCGGGATCTATTTCGCGGCGTGGGGACTGGCGACGAAGGCGTCGCTGGCGGCGGGCGTCGGACTGGTGTTTCCGATCCTTGCGGCGTTTGGCTTCGAGGCATCAGGGGGGACCCAGAATACGCAGACGGCTCTGACGGCACTCGCCGTGACCTATGCATGGATACCCATCGCATTGAAGCTTTGCGCCATCGGATTGATGTGGAACTTCCCACTGGACGAAGAAGCTCAGAAAGCGCTGCAGCTGCGGATTCAGGCGCTGACTATTCCGCCGGGTGCGGCGTCACCGGACGGTGATGATCCGCGCGCGGGCGTTCCTGCCAGCCGGTCGCCCGGTTGACCAGCCAGAAATAGAGACTGTAGGGTAAGAGGTTCAGCGCCTTCAGTGCGAAGGTGAAGCGCTTGGGGAAGCTAATCTCGAAGCTCTGCTGCTTGAGGCCGGCGGATATCTGTGCGGCTGCCTCCTCGACAGAGACCAGCGACGGCATCGGGAATTCGTTCTTGCGGGTTGCGGGCGTATCGACAAAGCCCGGATTGATGAGCTGGATGCGGATGCCCATCTTGTCGAGATCGAACTTCAGGCTTTCGGCCATGTTGATGAGCGCAGCCTTGGTGGCGCCATAGGCGGCACCGGTGGGCAGTCCGCCATAGCCGGTGACCGAGGAAACAAAGGCGATCTGTCCCTGCCCCTTGCCCTTCATGTGACGGACAGCCGGCACCAGGCAATTGACCACGCCCTGTAGATTCACGGCGAAACTCTGTTCGAAATCTTCCCGCTTCAGCTCTTCGGCATGCACAGGCAGATAAACACCTGCGTTGAAGACGGCAAGCGCCAGAGCACCATGCTCATATTCGATCGAGGCGAGCACATGTTCCATGTCCTCGGCGTTGGTGACGTCGCCATCGAGTACGATGATGCTGCCCGACAATTCATTGGCCTCGGACTGCAACTCGGCCAGCTTTTCATGATCGCGCGCGGTGACGGCGACCTTGTAGCCTTCGCCCACCAGCTTTAGCGCCAGAGCCCTGCCGATGCCGGAGCTCGCGCCCGAAATCCAGGCAATTCCATGTTCGGGACGAGCTACAAAATCGTTCATGGCGCAATTCCTCCGGTTAAATCAGCAACGCCGAAACAGGCCCGGAAGTTCCTCAACATCTCCCGGGACAAAGCCTCTATCACGCTAATGTGGCTGCTTTCAGCCGATCAGGTCGCCGATCAGCTGGCGGAAGGAACCGGTAAATTTCACCGGTGCATCGAGAACGGAAAATGCAATGCAGGGACGATCTTTCTCGGCGACAGGCCGATGATCAATCGTCTCGTCGGCGACCGAAATATCGCCCGGGCCGAAGCGGCCGCGCTCGTCGTTGAAGGCGCCGTCGAGGATGAGCGTCAGCTCCATTCCCTTGTGGGTGTGGGCGGGCATGGCCCGTCCAGCCTTGATCCACATCAGACTGACCTCGCAGCCGTCGATATCGACGGAATACTCCTTGAAGCCGGGAAGCTTGGTCTTCCATGGCACGGTATCGACATCGACGCCCATCAGGCTTCGAATAGCACGAGGAAAGACGCCCTTGCCCGTCTTGGCCGGCGCCGAGGTGTTCGCCGTCGGCGGTGCAGATGCAAAGATCTTGGCCAGACGCCCATTGCGGTCGGCAATCTTTGTCTCCGGCGTCTGCTCCAGTTCCTGGCCAGCCAGAAGCTCCAGATCCTGCACAAGCATGCGGTGATCAGCCTTCATTTCGAGATGCGATTCGACCAGCACACGTGCCGGCTCTGGGAGAGATCCGGCAACGTAATGCGCCATCAATGCATCGACCGTGTCGATATGCTCGTGAACCATGATGGTTTCGGTCGTTTCCGCTTTCGGTGATTGCTTTGTCATCACCCTTACGATGAAAGTCAATGCTCGGATCACCCGACACGGCCGGATCGCGGCGCCGAACGGCTTTCGCGAGCTTAAAGTCTAATTTTACCGCGGCAGTCAAAGCGGTGGAAAAGCTTTTCTTGCCAACCTAGCCTTGTGAAGGGAAAAGACCGTTCCTAAACTAAGTGTTCCAAAGAGGCAGATTCCATGACCGTCCATCCTTCCGTCCTAGAAGCCATCGGAAACACCCCCCTGATCAAGCTCAAGGGCGCGTCGGAGGCAACCGGCTGCACCATTCTCGGCAAGGCGGAATTTCTAAATCCGGGCCAGTCGGTCAAGGATCGTGCGGCGCTTTACATCATCCGCGACGCCGAAAAGAAGGGCCTGTTGCGGCCGGGCGGCGTGATCGTCGAAGGCACCGCAGGCAACACCGGCATCGGCCTGACGCTGGTCGCCAAGGCACTCGGCTATCGCACGGTGATCGTCATCCCAGAGACGCAGAGCCAGGAAAAGAAGGATGCGCTGAAGCTGCTCGGCGCCGAGCTGGTCGAGGTTCCGGCCGTGCCCTACAAGAACCCCAACAATTATGTGAAGGTTTCCGGGCGGCTCGCCGAACAACTGGCAAAGACCGAGCCTAACGGCGCGATCTGGGCCAACCAGTTCGACAACGTCGCCAACCGGCAGGCGCATATCGAAACGACCGCCAGGGAGATCTGGGACGACACATCAGGCAAGATCGATGGCTTCATTTGCTCTGTCGGATCCGGTGGCACTCTGGCCGGCGTCGCGATGGGCCTGAAGGGGTTCAACAAGGACATCAAGATCGGCATTGCCGACCCCGATGGCGCGGCGCTTTACGAATTCTACAAGAACGGCGAGCTCAAATCCGCCGGCTCCTCGATTACCGAAGGCATCGGCCAGGGGCGGATCACCGCCAACCTCGAAGGCTTCACGCCGGAGTTCGCCTACAACATCTCCGATAGCGAAGCCCTGCCCTACGTCTTCGATCTGGTCGAGCATGAAGGGCTTTGTCTTGGTGGTTCGTCGGCAATCAACATTGCTGGCGCCGTAAGGCTGGCGCGGGACCTCGGCCCCGATCACACGGTGGTGACAATCCTTTGCGACTACGGCAACCGCTATCAGTCGAAGCTTTTCAATCCCGATTTCCTGACCTCTAAAAGCCTGCCGCTTCCGGCCTGGCTGACCTCGACGTCGGATATCAGCATCCCCTACGAACCAGCAGCGTGAGACCCGATGCCCGTTAGTGCGCTTTATCGTGACGACTTCTATCTCTCGACATGCGAGGCCGTCGTCACAGCCGTTCACGACGATGGGGGTATCGAGTTCGATCAGACCTGCTTCTATGCAACCTCGGGCGGCCAGCCGGGCGATACAGGCTTTCTGGAGCGCGCGGACGGCGGCAAGGTCTTGCTTGGGCAGACAAGGCATGGCGAGACGAAGGATATCATCGTTCACGTGCCGCTTGCCGACCAACTGCAGCCCGCCATCGGCGAGACCGTAGTACTGCATGTCGATTGGGCGCGGCGCCACAAGCTCATGCGGATGCATACCGCCTGCCACCTGTTGTCCGTCGTGTGCTCCTATCCGATCACCGGCGCTGCCGTTGGCGAGGACGAGAGCCGCGTCGATTTCGACATGACCGACACGATCGACAAGGATGAGGTGACCGCCAAGCTGATGGCGCTCGTCGAGCAGAACCATCCTGTCTATCTGCAATGGATCTCCGACGAGGAACTGACGGCAAACCCCGGTATCGTCAAATCCAAGAACGTGCGCCCGCCGGTTGGACTCGGGCGCGTCAGCCTCGTCTGTATCGGCGAGAACTCTGCGATTGACAGCCAGCCCTGCGGCGGCACACATGTTGCCGAAACGCAGGAAGTCGGACAGATTCACATCGCCAAGATCGAAAAGAAGGGCAAGGAAAACCGCCGCTTCCGTATCCGCTTCGGCGCCCCCGTCGTCGAAGCATGAGAATCGAGGAGAGATCAGAATGAGCGAGACCACGAGCCGCTTCGTCGTTTCGGCCGATTGGGTCGAGAAGAAGATTGGCACTGACGGGTTCAAGGTGGTCGATGCCTCCTGGTACTTGCCAGCGCACAAGCGCGACGCCAAGGCCGAGTATGCGGCGGGGCACGTTCCCGGTGCTGTTTTCTTCGACCAGGACGCGATTGCCGATCATTCGACCGGCCTGCCGCATTCCCTGCCCTCGCCGGAACTGTTTGCCAGCGAAGTTGGCAAGCTCGGCATTTCCGACACAGATACGATCGTTGTCTATGACGGCCTGGGTTTCTTCTCGGCTCCGCGCGTCTGGTGGATGCTGCGGACCATGGGCGCGCAGGACGTCTATGTCCTCGATGGCGGTCTTGATGGCTGGAAGGCCGATGGTCGTGCAGTCGAGAGCGGCACGCCGACGCCTGCAGCAGCGGTGTTTAAGGCGAAATTCCGTTCCGACAAGGTGATCCCGTTCGAGACCATGCGCGGTATCGTCGATGACGGCTCCGCCCAGATTGCCGATGCGCGCGGCGCTGGACGTTTTACCGGCGATGAGGCAGAGCCCCGGGCCGGCATGCGCTCCGGCCATATGCCCGGCGCCCGCAGCCTGCCGGCAACGAGCCTTTCGGCCAATGGCCGCTTCAAGGATATCGCGACGTTGAAGACGATGATCGCGGATGCAGGGATCGATCTGTCGAAGCCGGTGGTCACGAGCTGTGGCTCGGGCGTGACCGCCGCCGTGATCATGCTGGCACTGCAATCGGTAGGGCATGACGACAACGCGCTCTACGATGGCTCCTGGAGCGAATGGGGATCGCGCGACGACACACCTGTCGTCACCGGCCCCGCCGAACAGGTTAAAGCGTGACCATGGGAAAGACGCCCGTATCACTCCAGGCACATGTCACCCATCTGGAAATGACCTCACCGCCGAAGACGAGCCTTCCGGTACCGGTCAACATCCAGACGGCGATCATGCGCGCGCCGGAAATTCCGCTGCCGTTCTATCGTTATCTTTACCGCCAGGTGGGTGCCCGCTGGCAGTGGGTCGATCGTCTCCGGATGAACGATGAAGAGCTGACGGCAACGCTCCACGACAAGCGCAACACGATCGGCGTGCTCTACGTCAACGGCGCTCCGGCCGGGTTTTACGAGTATCTGACCATCGACGACGACACGATCGAGCTCAGCCATTTCGGGCTGTTCGAACATGCGCTGGGGCTGGGGATCGGCAAATGGTTCCTGCTGCAGACGCTTTATGCGATCTGGACGCAAAACCCGGTGCGGGTGACGACCACCACCAACAATCTCGACCATCCGCGCGCACTGCAGCTCTACCAGATGTTCGGCTTCTCCCCCGTCTCGACAGGTACCGCGATCGTGCGGCCGTTGAGCGACAAGGAACTGCTGGAGCTCGCAAAAAAGAGCTGATCCGCAAGGATCGGGTGGTTCGGCGGTTTTGGAACCGGCATTCAAGGCAAACTCGAAAAGGAGATTTGCCATGACCACCATCCGCTATACCGCCATGCCATCCGTCGATGCCGAACACATGTGGAACGGCGGGCGGGATGCCTACGACAATTCGCCGGAGACGATGATCTCGGATGGGCCAGGCCATCCCTGCCGTCATTGCCTCGGCAATATCGACGCGGGTGAGGAACTTCTGGTCTTTGCCTACCGGCCGTTCCCGACGCTGCAGCCCTATGCGGAGACCGGGCCGATCTTCCTGCACAAGCGGAATTGCAGCCGTTATTCCGCCGAGGAAATCCTGCCGCCGCTGCTGACGACGAGCCCGGATTTCATTTTGCGCGGCTACAGCGAGAACGACAGGATCGTCTACGGCACCGGTGCCGTCATCCCTGTCTCGAACATATCTGATTATGCAGCGATGCTTCTTGCAAAGCCTGAAGTCGCCTACGTGCATGTCCGCTCGGCGCGCAACAACTGCTATCAATGCCGGATCGACTGATAACGTTGAAGCTGGCCGCATCGCATACGGCCAGCTTCAACTCACGTTACGTGATGTCTTCAGGCAACGTTCAAAATGCTTTCCGCAGCGTAAGGTTCGTAGCCCAAAGCCTCGGCCACCGCCTTGTTGGTCACCCTGCCCTTGTGCACGTTTAGGCCGTTTCGCAGGTGCTTGTCCTCGGCGATGGCGCGCAGGCCGCGATCGGCAAGCGCCAAGCCGTAAACCAGTGTTGCGTTGTTCAAGGCATGCGCCGAGGTAACAGGGACGGCGCCGGGCATATTGGCGACGCAGTAGTGCACAACGCCATCGACCTCATAGGTCGGATCGGAATGGGTGGTTGCGTGCGAGGTCTCGAAGCAGCCGCCCTGATCGATGGCGACGTCGACGATCACGGCGCCCTTCTTCATGCCTGATAACATTTCGCGAGTAACAAGCTTCGGGGCGGCTGCGCCGGGGATCAGGACCGCGCCGATGACCAGATCGGCAGTAAAGACCTCGTCCTCCAGCGCCTGGATGCTGGAATAGCGAGTGTGGATGCGGCTTGCGAAGAGATCGTCGAGCTGGCGCAGCCGCGGCAGGGACTTGTCGAGGATGCTGACGTCGGCGCCCAGTCCGGCGGCGATCTTGGCGGCGTGAAGGCCGACCACGCCACCGCCGATGATGGCGACCTTGGCCGGCAGCACGCCCGGTACGCCGCCGAGCAGGATGCCGAGCCCGCCATTGGCCTTCTGAAGCGCCGTCGCGCCTGCCTGGATCGACAGGCGACCAGCCACCTCCGACATCGGCGCAAGCAGCGGCAGCCCGCCGCGTTCATCCGTGACGGTCTCGTAGGCGATCGCGGTCACGCCCGATGCCAGCAGCCCCTTGGTCTGTTCCGGATCCGGCGCCAGATGCAGATAGGTATAAAGGATCTGCCCCTCGCGGAGCTGCGCCCACTCGGACGGCTGCGGTTCCTTGACCTTGACGATCATGTCGCACTTTTCGAAAATATCCTTGGCCGAAGCGGCGATCCGCGCGCCGGCGGCGGCATAGGCCGCATCGTCGGCACCAATACCGGCGCCGGCCTTAGTCTCGATCCAGACTTCGTGACCGTGGGCCACATACTCGCGCACGGAAGCCGGCGTCAGGCCGACGCGATATTCGTGGTTCTTGATTTCCTTCGGGCAGCCGACACGCATCGATGTTCCTCTCTTGTTTTTTCCTCCGTCCAGCGGAGGATTTGATCTGAGGAATCCAATCACCAGCGGTGCGAAATGTCCTTGCAAAGAGGATTTGCCTGCGGGCCATTTTTCGAAGAATATTGCACGTAGAGGCAAATAATCGAAAGTTCTTCGAATGGCGGAACTCGACACCATCGATCATGCGATATTGAAGGCGCTGCAATCCAATGCCCGTATCACCAACGCCGACCTCGCGGCGAAGGTCGGCCTGTCGGCGTCGGCCTGCTCCCGCCGTCTCGACATTCTCGACCGCAGCGGCGTAATCCTCGGCTACCACGCGCATGTCTCGCCGAAGGCGCTCGACTACAAGATGATCGCCATTGTCCACATCTCGCTGTCCGGCCAGTTCGCCAAGACGCTGTCTGAATTCGAGACGGCGGTAAAACGCTGTCCCAATGTGCTGGTCTGCTATCTGATGTCGGGCGAATACGACTACATCCTGCGCGTCGCGGCGCGCGATCTCGAAGATTACGAGCGTATTCACCGCGACTGGCTGTCCGCGCTACCGCACGTCGTGAAGATCAATTCCAGCTTTGCGCTACGAGAGGTGATGGACCGACCGAATGTCGGCCTGTAAGGCTGACGGGTAATCGTTCGGCGCTGCGCCGTCTGGTAGACATTTTCATGGCACGGCCTAAACCTTTGCGCGATAAGACGACCTTATGAAATCGAAGACCCAAGGCTATATTTTCGTTCTCCTGGCGATCACCATTTTCTCCATCCAGGACGGCATCTCGAAACATCTCGGCAGCGCCTACGCGCCCGTCTTCGTGACGATGATCCGCTATTGGGCATTCGGCCTGTTTACGGTTCTTCTGGCCTCGAAAATGCGCGGCGGCATACTTGCGACGGCGCGCACCAAACGGCCGGTGCTGCAGGTCATCCGTGGGTTGCTGCTGGCATCGCAGGTGGTTGTCGTGATCAACTGCTTTGCGGTGATCGGCCTTGCGCACTCGCAGGCCATCTTCTCCGTGACGCCGATCCTGATCGCGCTGCTCTCCATGCCGCTGCTCGGAGAACGGGTCGGTTGGCGGCGATGGACGGCGATCGGCACCGGGCTTGCCGGCGTGCTCTTGATCCTGAAACCCGATGGCGGCTTCTTCGATGTCAAGCTGCTGCTGGCGATCTTCTCGTGCCTTCTCTTCGCCTTCTATGTCATCGTCACGCGATTGGTGAGCCGCGACGATTCGTCGATGACCAGCTTTTTCTACACCGGCGTCGTCGGCGCGGTTGCGATGACGCTGGTCGGCCCCTTCTATTGGACGTGGATGTCGCCGGGAGACTGGGGCTGGATGGCGCTGGTGTGCATGACCAGCATATCGAGCCACTACTTTCTTATCCGTGCCTACGACATGCTGGATGCGGCAGCCGTTCAGCCGCTGACCTATCTGCAGCTCGTTTATGCCTCGATCATCGGTGTCACCATCTATGGCGAAACGCTGAACCTAAACACGATCGTCGGCTCGGTCATCGTCGTCGCCTCCGGCATTTTCACCATCTGGCGCGAGCATGTCGTCGGTCGCCGGCAGGTGACAAGACGGTAAAGACCGCATATGCAATTTTAGCGAAATGTATAAATTCATTTCAATCTGCAGGAGTTATGCTCTACCCACGTTCACATTGGGAGAGGCATCATGCAAAATCTCAACATCATCACGCGAAAGGCGGATCGCAAGTATTGCCGGGTGTTCGGCAAGGTCCGCTACCTGACCAAGGAAGTCGACGCGCGCATCCTCAACATGTCGATCACGGGCGTAGCGCTGGAAGTCCGGTCACCGCTCTATGCAGCTTCCGGCAGCCGCGTGCAGATCCTTGCCGACGACCTTGGAACGTTGCACGGCGTGATCCGCTGGAGCCACAACGGCCGCCTCGGAATCCAGTTCGATCCGAACTCGAACGCCCGCGCCCAGGTCGCTTCCTATTTCCGGTTCTTCCACAAGGACGTGAAGCCCGTTCTGGCGCGATAGACACTTGCCCCACCAGAGCGGGATTTTGAAACTCTTCGTTTATTGTTGGTTGTACCAACCCCATGATAGTAGCTCATGGGGGAGCAACGATGGAACCGCTAAAACAACCAGTCACCGCAATTACTGAACAAACGCTCGACTTCGCGCTGAAAGCACTCCAACTCGGCGCACTTGGATTGGGCGGACTTGTCATTGTGCTGACGTTTCTCATCATTCTCGTTCGCACCACAATGGGCGGACCGATCCCCGAATCGCAACGATCAACCTTCAACAGTTTCATGCTGTTGGGTGCTTTCTCGATGACGGTTGCCTTCATCAGCCTTATCGCGGAAAAATATATCCCTTCGCGCGCCAATATCGCCCTCGCCTTCTCACCGAAATTTCAGACGATCGGTCTCCCCCCTCCCGCAATCAAGTATGGGGAAGCAAGTTACTCGGAAAACCATTCCTTTCTGATCTATGACGCCGGGACGATCATCGTGACGGTCGATGATACCTTCGACGCTTATAAGCAACTGCAGACGGCCAAAGACGAAGCTATCAAAAAAGCGGATGCGGCCACACAGGTCATCAAAGCGACAGACGTCAAAATTGGCTCGACTATCAAGACGATCAGTGACCAACAGCAGAAGATACAGGAAATTGTCGGCGCCGTCGGTCCCGATGACGTCGCCAAACTTCCGGCGGGCGTCCCAGCGAGTTTCGACGCCATCACTAAATCGACCTCCTCGTCGATCAAACAGCTCGGGAACATTCGAGAACAGCTCAAATCAAAATACTGACAGCGATACTCCCCTGTCATTCTAAGGGTTTACTCCTTCCGGAATCACCCTAGTCTCGCCATCGGGCCGGGCGACGCGTGATTTTCGAAGGAGTTTTCATGTCTTCCACTCTTGACCTTCCGCCGATGAGCAGGCGTTCGCTGCTCTCGGGCATTGCCGCGACCTCGGCGCTGGTACTGCTGCATCCCTTCACCGCACGCGCAGCCGCCAATCAGGCGCATCTGCGGCTGATGGAAACGACGGACATTCACGTCAACGTCTTTCCCTACGACTATTATGCCGACAAGCCGAACGACACGATGGGATTGGCGCGCACCGCGACGATCATCGACAGCATTCGCGCCGAAGCCTCCAACTCGCTGCTGATCGACAACGGCGACGTGCTGCAGGGCAATCCGATGGGCGATTACATGGCCTATCAACGCGGCCTGAAGGACGGCGACGTCCACCCTGTTATCAAGGCGATGAACACGCTCGGCTACACCGTCGGCACGCTTGGCAATCACGAGTTCAATTACGGCCTCGACTTCATGTTCAAGGTTCTGAACGGCGCCAATTTCCCGTTCGTCTGCGCCAACCTGACGAAGGGTCAGCTCGCCTCCGATCCGAAACAAGACGATCTTTTCTTCAAGCCCTACATCATCGTCGAGAAGACGATCAAGGACGGAGCCGGCAACGAGAGCCCGGTGAAGATCGGCTTCATCGGTTTCGTACCACCGCAGATCATGCTCTGGGACATCAAAAACCTCGAGGGCAAGGCGCAGACCCGCGATATCGTCGAGGCGGCTAAGGCCTGGGTTCCCGCGATGAAGGAAGCGGGCGCCGATATTGTGATTGCCCTGTCGCATTCGGGTATCGATGGGACGGCACCATCCGAGAAGATGGAGAACGCGTCTCTGCATGTGGCGGCGGTCGATGGCATCGACGCAATCTTTACCGGCCACCAGCATCTGGTGTTCCCAGGCCCCAAGACTTGGGACGGCATTCAGAATGCCGATCCGGTCAAGGGGACGCTGCACGGCAAGCCAGCCGTCATGGCCGGCTTCTGGGGCTCGCATCTCGGTTTGATCGATCTGTTGCTTGAGAAGGACGGCAAGAGTTGGAGGATCGTCGACTTCACGTCGGAAGCCCGGCCGATCTATCATCGTGACGACAAGAAGAAGGTCGTGGCCGATGTGGCCGACAAGAAGGACGTGATCGACGCGGCCAAAGCCGAGCACGAGGCGACGCTTGCCTATGTCCGGACCCCGGTCGGCAAGACGTCGGCGCCACTCTATTCGTATTTTGCGCTGGTCGCCGACGACCCTTCGGTGCAGATCGTCAGCCAGGCGCAGACCTGGTACATCAAGCAGATGCTCGCTGATACCGAGTTCAAAGACCTAGCCGTGCTGTCGGCGGCAGCGCCGTTCAAATCTGGCGGACGCGGCGGCGCGGACTACTACACCGATGTTCCGGCCGGCGATCTGGCGATCAAGAACATCGCCGATCTCTACCTCTACCCGAACACGGTGCAGGCCGTCGTCATCACGGGCGCGCAGGTGAAGAACTGGCTGGAGATGTCGGCGGGGATGTTCAACGAGGTGAAGCCGGGGACGAAGGACGCCGATCTTTTGAACGCCGACTTCCCGTCCTACAATTTCGATGTGATCGACGGGGTCACCTATCAGATCGACCTCGCCCAACCGCGCAAGTTCGACAATGACGGCAAGGTGATCAATGCCGATGCCAGCCGCATCCAGAACCTGCAGTTCGACGGCAAGCCGATCGATCCGAAGCGAAAGTTCGTCGTCGTCACCAACAATTACCGGGCGGGCGGCGGCGGCAAGTTCCCAGACGTCGCGGCCGACAAAGTGGTGTTCCAGGCGCCCGATACGAACCGCGACGTGATCGTGCGCTATGTCCACGAACAGGGCACCATCAACCCGTCGGCCGACGGCAACTGGACCTTCAAGCCGGTGGACGGCGCGACGGCGACGTTCCAGAGCGGCCCGAAAGCGAAGCAGTTCATCGCCGACGTCAAGGGCGCGAGGATCGAGGATGCCGGAGAAGGCACGGATGGCTTTGCCAAGTTCAGGCTGGTTCTCTGATTGTGGGAAACGGCGAGGCAGACATGCCTCGCCTACTCGGCCGCCAGCGGCATCTCGCTTGCGGCGATCTCGCCGAGCGCTGCCGTGAAATCCGCGTGATTGGGGCAGTTCGAGAGCAACTTGTGAAAAGCCTCGATCATCCAGCTCGCGGCCGGTCCCGGCGGATTGGCGATACGGCGTATCGCGTAAATCGGGTACTCGCCCTGTTCGTAGGCCTGCAGGTCGAGATGAACCAATGTGCCGTTGGCGAGATCGTCGCGAATGATCGATGCCGGCAAGCCGCCCCAGCCAAGACCGCCACGGATCAGCGCATGCTTGGTGGCGATATCGCTGACCCGCCATGTCTTGTAGGACAGGACGTTGAAGTCCCGTCCCTTGGTCAGACCAGATGCGTCGGTGACAACGAGCTGAACCTCCTCGCGCACGTCGCCCATGGTCAGCGGCCGATCGATCTCCGCAAGCGGGTGATGTCGTGACGCGACCGGCATCATGAAGGAGTGGCCGATCTTTTCGACGGTGATCGAATCGTCCTGCTTCAGCACAGCGCCGCCGATACCGATCGTCGCCTTACCCGACAGCACAGCCTCCATGACCATGCCGAGTTCACCAGCGCTCAGATTGAGTGCGACAGATGGAAACCGGTCTCTAAACTCACGCAACACGGCGACCACCGCTTGCGACGGCACCATGACGCTGATTGCCACCGAGACTTCAGCCTCCAGACCTTCCTTTAAGCTCTTCACGCGGGCCCGCATCACCTGCAGATCGCTCATCAGCCGCCGCGCATCCTCAAGCATCGCCTTGCCGGCTTCCGTGAGCTTCGGCTGGCGGGCACCGGAACGCTCAAAGAGTTGCATCTCAAGCTGCGATTCAAGGTTGGCAATGGTGTAGCTGACCACGGACTGGGCCCGGTTGAGCATGCGCGATGCAGCCGAAAAGCTGCCGGTCTCTGCTACCGTCAGGAAAACCTGCAGCTGGTCCAGTGTCGGGTTCGGCAACATGACATCCATCCAATCCATCGATAGTTTCGATCGACATTATCCCAGTTTTTTCGATAGGCCGCCAGACCTATTTCTCTCTCCGACGCCGCGTTTCAAATCTGTCGAGCAAACGCGGAAACGCAAAGACCAGAGGAATAACAATCATGTCGTCCATTCTGCTCCTGACCTCCAGCCCGCGCGCTGAGTCTCTTTCGACCACCATCGCTGCCGACCTCGCCGCGAAGCTTCAGGCACAGCAGCCGGGCAGCGTTGTGGTTCGCCGCGACCTCGCTGCAAACCCGCTGCCGCATATCGACGACCTGTTCACCGCTGCCATCCGCAAGCCGGTCGATGCGCGCACCGCTGAAGAAAGCACCGCGGCAAAGATCTCCGACGAACTGGTCAACGAGCTGCTCGCAGCCGACACGATCGTCATCGGCACCGGTCTCATCAACTTCAACATCTATTCGTCGCTGAAGACCTGGATCGACAACGTCGCGCGCGCCGGCCTGACCTTCAAGTACACTGAAAGCGGCCCGGTCGGCCTTGCGACCGGCAAGAAGGTCTATGTCGTGCTGGCCTCCGGCGGCGTCTACTCGCAGGGTCCGGCAGCCGGCATGAACCATGCCGTGCCTTATCTGAAGACCGTCTTCGGCTTCCTCGGCATCACCGATGTCGAAACCATCTATGTCGAAGGCCTGGCCTTCGGTCCGGAAGCTGCCGAGAAGGCTATCGGTGCCGCCAAGGCACGCGCCGAAGAACTGGCCCTCGCTGCCTAATTCAAGCGCATCCATTGATCAGGACGGTCGGCCCATCGCCGGTCGTCCTTTTCTTTTGTCAGTATCGGAGATCGATTGAGGCGCGGCAAATCATTCGCCGCGATCGATGAAGCCGGCGCGACCGACGACGCAGTTGCGGCCGTTCTTCTTGGCCTGATAGAGCCGCTGGTCGGCTGCCGACAGCAATGCGGCAAAGCCATCACCATCATCACCGACCGTCGCCACCCCGAGACTGATGGTCACGGGTTTTCCATCCGGCGTGGCGACGCTGGATTCGATCGTCCACCGCAACCGCTCCGCAAGGCGCAACGCCTCGCCATGATCCGTCGCCGGGCACACCGCGACGAACTCCTCGCCGCCGAAGCGGAACATGCGGTCGGTGGCGCGCAGTATCGTGCCGAGACGTACCGCAATGGCGCGAAGCACCTCATCGCCCTGCAGGTGGCCGAACTCATCGTTGACGTTCTTGAAATGGTCGGCATCGAGGATGATCACGGTGGCGAAATGCCCTTGCCGCAATGACTCGCGAACCATCAGGGGCGCTTCCATTTCCATCCGCGTCCGGTCGTAGAGGCCGGTCAGAATGTCTCGTCCGGTGCGGCTGAGCAGATCGTTGTAGCGTTCACGAAAGGTCAGATCGCCGAAGATGTCGCCGATCGGGCGTACGCCCGAGGTGACCACGGCGCGACCGATCCAGATCTCATAGACGGCAAACAGCGCGGTGTAGATGCAGACGGCAAACATCTTCGCCTTCCAGCCACCCCAGAAGGCGGCTGCGGGCACGCCGAGGAAATAATGCAGCGCGCTGAAGAATGCGATCTGGTCGAAGGTCAGAAGCACGAGGCCGCAGATCAGGAAGCGCAGCACGACCTTGTGCCGGAGATATCGTCCGAGCCTTTCATAGAGCAGGATGATGCCGATGGCGTCCAGATAGAGAATCGCCGTGCCCCAGAGCATCAGCCACCCCATCTCCTTCAGAAACTCGTCGCTGGGCGCTCTGCCCGACGATAGCTCGACCGGCACGTGCCATTGCAAGATCCAGGCAATGCCGACCGTCAGCAGGTTTCCGAGGAAGAGACCGTAGATCGGCTGGCGCACGATCGCCGCATCCTCCTGCAGATACAGCATCAGGATCATCATCAGTTTGCCGGTGAAGAAGATCGAGGAGCCCGGCGAGACGATGCCGAAAGGAAGCTGCACGTAGAAGACGGCCGCGAGGTATGTCTCCATGAAATGCATGACGCCAAGCGCCGTCAGGAACATGCCGAGGCCGATGCGGTGGCGGAAATGCAGCAGCGTGACCATCAGCGTGAAGTAGCTGACGGCCTCGATGATGAAGAGGAGCAGATTGACGTCTGCCATCATCCGCACGTCCCTGCACCGCAGCGATACGGCCGGACGCTCATGAAAAGCAGAACCGCTGCGACCCGCGCATCGACGGGACCTGTTGCGGTCTGTCTTCCATTGAACTGTGGCACCGTACGATCCTGCAAACACTGCTTATCGCAAGATCGCTGCAATGTTTTAAAATTACATGAGCGAGCAGCCTTCCTGGCTGTTCGGCAGAGCAGGATCAGCGTGCGCGACCCGTGATATCAGACCTGGCGGATCTTTGCGCCATCACTGAACAGCGATGGGCCGTTCTGATCGATGATCTGCTGCGCCTTGCGCACGGTGCACTCGATGGCGTCGTCGGTGGAGGAGAACATGTCGGCACGGATGAAGTTGCGCACCAGGACCTCGTCACCAACAATCTTCTCGATGCGGCCGGCCAAGCGGTATTGACCGCCTTCCTTCTGCGGCGCGGCATAGATCGTGCAATCAGCGTAGGGTTGCGGATCAGATGCCACGGCAGACGGAGCCGCGCTGGGCTGCTTTGCGCCGCCGCCAGAGAACATGGAGAAAATGCTGGAGAATATCGAAGCCATGATGCGCCTTTGTCAGGAGGGCCGATGCCGTCAAGGTTAAATAGGGTCGGTGCGGAAGAAGTTAAATGATGAGGTTCGCCAGAATCTCGTTTTCGGTGATGTCCTCGAAACCGATGCCTGCCGTCTCGAAATTTGCCAACAGCTCTGCAAAGTTCTCGGGCGCCTTGGTCTCGATGCCGATCAGCACCGAACCGAAGTTGCGCGCCGTCTTCTTCAAATACTCGAACCGGGCGATATCGTCGTCTGGACCGAGCAGATTGAGGAAATCACGCAGTGCGCCCGGGCGCTGCGGCAGGCGCAGGATGAAGTATTTCTTCACACCGGTGTGGCGCATCGCCCTTTCCTTGACGTCAGGCAGGCGCTCGAAGTCGAAATTGCCGCCGGAGACGATGGCGATGACGGTCTTGCCGCGGATCGCTTCCGGATCCATGGCTGCAATTGCCGTGAGCGACAGGGCGCCGGCCGGCTCAAGCACGACACCCTCGACGTTCAACATCTCGTTGATGGTGACGCAGATGGCGTTCTCCTGCATCAGCATCACCTGATCGCTCGGAAACGCCTTGAGCGCTGCAAAATTCAGGTCGCCAATGCGGGCAACGGCGGCGCCGTCGACAAAATTATCGACCTTGGACAGCGTCACGACATCGCCGGCCTCGATGCTGCGCTTGAGGCTCGGGGCGCCTGCAGGCTCGACGAAGACGAAGCCGGTGCTTGGAACGATGTCTTTCAGGTACCCGGTTGTGCCTGCGGCAAGTCCGCCGCCGCCAACCGGCATGACGACGATATCAGGTACTGTCCCGTCCGGCAGTTGCTGCATGATTTCGGCTGCGACGGTGGACTGACCTTCGATGATGTCGGCATGGTCGAAGGGCGGCACCATGACACCGTCGATGGTTTCGACGTAATCGCGGGCGGCCTTGTAGCACTGGTCGAAGAAGTCACCGGTCAGCTTGATGGTGATGAACTCACCACCGAATATGCGGGTCTTGTCGATCTTCTGCTGTGGCGTGGTGACGGGCATGAAAACCACGCCGTGAACGCCGAAATGACGGCATACGAAGGCGAATCCCTGGGCGTGGTTGCCGGCGGAGGCGCAGACGAAAATCTTGTCTGACGCGCCTTCGGCGATACGCTTGCGGAAGAAATTGAACGCGCCACGAATTTTGTAGGAACGGACCGGCGACAGATCTTCGCGTTTCAACCAGATGTCGGCGCCATAGCGCGCAGACAAATGCTCGTTGAGTTGCAGCGGCGTTGCCGGGAACAGCCCGCGCAGGGCCTCCATGGCAGCTTCGACGTTCTGTCTGGTCACGTTGTCAGTCCCTTGTTTCTCCGCCCGACCCTATGCCATAGGCATGGCGCGGAAAGAAGCCCATTTTCGGGTGCAGCGGTTCGCTCCGCGATCCGCAATTGCACGTCATTCGGGAATCGGGATGTGATAACGCAGTTGTGCGCTGGAAACGTTCGGGAACATCGTTATTGTAGGTTTCATGACAGCAGACAAACTTGCCCGGCCATTCGCCTGGATCCTCCTCGCCGCCATCATCTTCGTCACCGTATCGCCGATCGGCCTGCGCCCGCATACGGTCACGTCGGTCAATATCGATCGTGGACTGGCCTATCTGTTGGTTGGCCTCGCCTTCGCGCTCGCCTATCCCAGGCACTGGATCACCGTGGCTGCCCTGTTGATCATCGGGGCCGTGGGTATCGAATACCTGCAGTATCTCTCGCCCACGCGGCATGCGCGTCTGCACGACGCCGGCGTCAAAGCTGTTGGTGCGTGCATCGGCGTCCTTGCCGGCACGGTGTTCAATCGCTTTCGCACACCGAAGCTCGACGCGCGATAAGCCCTCCCCGACAACAGATGCCCTTGACTGAATCGCCGCAGTCGTTGAATGAGGTGGCTATGCGGGCGTGGCGAAACTGGTAGACGCAAGGGACTTAAAATCCCTCGGCCTTGGCTGTGCGGGTTCGACCCCCGCCGCCCGCACCAGCTTCACGTTGATATCCGGGCAACATAAGCATCGTCGAGTAACGCGGACAGCCGCGCCAAGTCGCGGTGGCGTTGTCGACAATATCTCTTTCTTACAACGCCAGAATGTGTTTCTATGCGGCCGTCAGAAAAGCTGCGGCTTTAGGGCGTGTATTTGTAAAGCTTGTCTTGTTGTGGGAGTAAGACGATGGTTTACGATTGGGATGGTGCCAGAACACGGCGCCTGAAACTGTTCAGAACAGGCACTGCATTCTTGATTGCGCTGGCGGTACTTGGGGTGCCACTGGTGTTTTATACAGCCGGGTTCCATGGGATTTACGGCTGAAAGACCTGACCAGACAAACGACGCAAGCTGATTTCATAAACAAAAAGGCGCGACAAGGGTCGCGCCTTTTTGTATTCTCGTGCAATGACTTAGGCCAGCTTGGCAGCGAGCTTGGCGACGTGAGCGCCCTGGAATTTAGCCGCGTCCAGCTCGACAGCCGAAGGCTGGCGCGAACCGTCGCCGTCGGTGATGGTCGAAGCGCCGTATGGCGAGCCGCCCTTGATTTCGTCCACGCCCATCTGTCCCTGGAAAGCATAGGGAAGACCTGCAACGACCATGCCCTGGTGTAGGAAGGTCGGAATGAAGCCGAGGATGGTGGATTCCTGGCCGCCGTGCTGCGTGGCGGACGAGGTGAACACCGAGCCGACCTTGCCGACCAGCTTGCCGGCGAACCAGAGGCCGCCCGTCTGATCCCAGAAATTGCGCATCTGCGAGGCAACGGTGCCGAAGCGCGTGCCGGCGCCGACGATGATCGCGTCATAGTCCGCCAGTTCGTCCGGCGTGGCTACGGCGGCAGCCTGATCGACCTTGAAGTGCGATGCCTTGGCAACCTCTTCCGGCACCAGTTCCGGCACGCGTTTGACGGTCACATCAGCGCCTGCCGACTTCGCACCTTCGGCGACGGCATAGGCCATGGTCTCGATGTGGCCGTAAGACGAATAGTAAAGTACCAGAACCTTAGCCATTTTCGGAGTTTCCTCTTTTTTCGGTGCTGCGGGCGCCGGGGTTGGCGCGCCGATCAGAATCCGTTTGATGAATTCGCGTATCATGAAGACTGCCTCGCAACGCATCTTGCGTCCCGGCAATAGCTATAGCACAGCACCTGATACGGCCAGCCATAGGCGAGGAAACGGACTGTTCAACGATTGCCATCCTTTTCGCGTTTGCATTCACTTTTTCGGAGCTTGGGCGAGCGGCGTGTCCCAAGACTTCCCGTTCGCCCTATTTGCTATAAGTTCGAACTGACACCAGCGAAGAGACAGAGACCTGCAATGAACCAACAGATTGTGACCGCGGCGATACTGGCAATCGGCGACGAGCTTCTTTCCGGCCGGACGAAGGACAAGAATATCGGCCACCTCGCCGACATGCTGCTTCTGGCCGGCATCGATCTCAAAGAAGTGCGCATCGTCGCCGATGACGAGGAGGCGATCGTCGAGGCGCTGAATGCGCTGAGGACGAAGTATGATTATGTCTTCACCTCCGGCGGTATCGGCCCCACTCATGACGACGTTACCGCGGATGCGGTCTCCAAGGCGTTCGGCGTCGCCTGCGCCCATGATGAAAAGGCGATGACCCTGCTCGCCGACATGTACAAGCGCCGCGAACTTGAGTTCACCGAGGCGCGCCAGCGGATGGCGCGGATGCCTGTTGGCGCCACCCACATCCCCAATCCTGTTTCGACGGCACCAGGCTTCGTCATCGGCAATGTCTATGTGATGGCAGGCGTTCCGCAGGTGTTCCAGGCGATGGTCGATGCCGTCATTCCGACGCTGCGCACCGGCACGCCGGTTCTATCGGTTGCCGTCTCCTGCCCCTATGGTGAAGGCGACATCGGGACGCCGCTTGCGGCGATCCAGAAAGCCCATCCGGAGACCAGCATCGGTTCCTATCCTCGCTATGTCGGACAGAAATTCTCGACGGAGATTGTCGTGCGCGGCCGCTCCCAAGCGGTGATCGAGGCGGCTGCCGCCGACGTCGAAGCGATGATCGACGGCATCAGACGCGAGCGCGCCGTCGGCGAAAATCATTCGGCGGAGGCCTAGGACGATCGGCGGGATGACATAGGTCAAGGAAACAAACGCCGGCCAAGCGCATTGATATCAAACGGACTATTTTTGTCCGCGCAGGGAGATACAGATGTCTTACAAAACCATTCTTGCCATTCTCGATACTGCCGACAATTGCGCCGCTGTCGCCGACTTCGCCTTTGCGATCGCGGCTGAGAACAATGCCCATGTCATCGGGCTTCACGCCGAGACGATCTCGGTGGTGCCGCTCGTCGCGCCGATGGAGATCCCCGATCCGGTCGCCGTGCAGGCACTGCAGGACATGGCGCACGCGGAGACGGTCGAGGTCGAGCGCATCGTGCGGCTGAAAGCCGAGGCTGCGGGCGTTTCCTTCGAATGGCGCAGCTTCTCGTCTTCCGCCGGATACGGTTCGGCGCCGCTGATCGAAAGCGCCCGCAGCAGCGATCTCTTGATTGCATCGCAGGCCGACCCGGCAAAGCCTTCCGACAGCCATGTCGATGTCGACACCTTCCTGCTCGACAGCGGTCGGCCGGTACTGATGATCCCGTTCGTCATCCGGCAGCCGAAACCGATCAAGCGCGTGCTGATCGCTTGGAACGGCTCGAAGGAAGCCGCGCGGGCCACGTTCGACGCCATGCCGTTTCTGAAGGCGGCGGATGCGGTGGAGGTGTTCTCGGTCGATCCTGTCGAGAACACGCCGCAATCGGCAGCAGTAGCGGGCGCCGATATCGCCGCGACGCTTGCGCGGCACGGAGTGAATGTCACGCTCGCCACGGCAACGACAACGGACAAGAACATTCCCGCCGTGATCGAGAACCGTCTATCCGACAGCAGCATCGACCTGCTGGTGATGGGGGCCTACACGCATTCGCGCCTGTGGCAGATGATCTTCGGCGGCACGACGAAGACGCTGCTGCATTCGATGACGGCCATGACCCTGCTTTCGAGATAGCGAGAGAACGGACATGGCCGCGGGAAGGCCCGACAAGACGGGGCTTGCGTTTTGCGGCAAGATTCCGCTAATTGCCACGACCGACGACGAGCTCCGGCTTCGGTCCTTCCATCGCGCAGTCTCGGCTGCGCGATTTGCGTTTGACCCGATGAACGGAAGCGCGTCCGGCCGCCGGAAGCCGGCGTGTCTTCATTCATGCCTCGGAGCGAGAAAATGTCCCTTCCCGATAAAGCCTTTCCCGTTTCCTGGGATCAGTTCCACCGTGATGCCCGCGCGCTCGCCTGGCGTCTTGCCGGCCTCAATCGCGACTTCAAGGCGATCGTCTGCATCACCCGCGGTGGGCTGGTGCCTGCCGCGATCATCTCGCGCGAACTGAACATCCGCCTGATCGAAACCGTCTGCGTGGCGTCCTATCACGACTACGTCAACCAGGGTGAGATGCTGCTGCTCAAGGGCATCGCTTCCGAACTGCTTGTCGACGGCGGTGAGAGCGTGCTTGTGGTCGACGATCTGACCGATACCGGCAAGACCGCATCGGAAGTCCGGACGCTGCTGCCGAAGGCGCATTTCGCCTGCGTCTACGCAAAACCGCAGGGTGTGCCGACCATCGATACCTTTGTGACCGAGGTGAGCCAGGATACCTGGATCTACTTCCCATGGGATATGGGATTCAGCTATCAGGAGCCGATCGCCAAGACCAGCAAGGGCTGATTTTCCAGTCTGGTAACAGATTGACGATTGAAGCAACTTTAAATTGTTCCAGTCTTTGTTTACTAACATCCTGAAATTCGCTGTCAGACCCTCGCCGTCCGCCGTATTATCGACGCGACATCAGGCGGCAAGGGCGCGGCGTGATTGTTGGGTCACTAGGGCGGTCGCACGAGCGACACTGGAACGAAGATGCAGCGTTGGCGGTTCATCGGCTTGATCGCAGCTTTCGGGCTGTGCTTGAACACGCATCCCCGTGCCGCTTCCGCGGAACCCGCCTATATGTCCGTCGTTCGGGAGTATGTCGAGAAGCTGGTGAGGCCGATGGTCTACAAGCCGATCGTGCGCTCCGCGATCAAGGCGCAGAACGCCAAGTTCGGCGATGTCAGCAGCTCCGATATCCAGGTACTGGACAATACCTACCGCACCGAGATCAAGACCGGGCAATGGCAGATGGTGTCGCGGCTGCTCAACAGCCCGGTGTCGCGATACCTCAAATCCAAGCAGAATGATTCGCAAGGAACGATTGTGGAAATTTTTGTGACGGATCGAAATGGCCTCAACGTCGGCCAGAGCGTCGCGACCAACGACTACTGGCAGGGGGACGAAAGCAAGTTCCTTAAGACGTTTGGTAGAGACTCTGACGACATCTTCATCGACCGTGCGGAACGCGACGATGCCACGCAACTGCTGGAAACGCAGGCAAGTTTCGTCATTCGGGATGAAGGCGGCAATGCCATCGGTACCGCCACGGTCACCATCGCCATCGATGCGCTCTAGGGCGAATCCGGCTCAACGAATCGCAAGGCTCATTTGGCCCTGAAATGCCACCACGAAATCGACCAAAGCCGGTATTTTTATCTCGTTTTGGCATCCCTCTTTCGCTTTCGGCGGCAAGCCATTGAAAAGCTTGCCCTACTGACTTTTCCCCAGTCTCCACAGGGCGATCCACAATATCTTGTGGTGAACACTTCGTTAAGAACCAGCCCTTGACGGAATCGCCTGTTTTCACGTTAATGGATTTCGATGTTGCGGCGGCAACTGAACCGGGCGTAACGAGGCCGGTTCTCACTGAAAATCGAGCATGGAATCACGGCTTTGGACCTATGAGGGGTCGGTCGTCGTGACGAGTTCCTGCGCGGCTTTTTACGCCTTTAAAAAGCAACATTGGGGCTGGCGAGAAAAGGCTGTTAACACTATATTTAGTCGTTGCAGCCAACATCACCACAAGATACAGGATGATCACCTCCGGATGACACTCCTGTGACGATACGGAAACGAAAACTGGCTGCGCTCTTCCCGGCGCCGCCGGACGTGGAAACTTGCGCCTTGGTCAACGGGGACGGGGCGCGCGAGCTAAAGGTTTAGGCACATGCGCATAGAACGCCGATTTACGAAGGCAGATCAGGGCGCTTACGCGGCTATCGAATTCCGCAAGGCAACCAGCGAGATCAAGAACCCGGATGGGTCGATCGTATTTCGCCTCGAGAACATCGACGTTCCCGCGCAGTTTTCGCAGGTTGCCGCCGACATTCTGGCACAGAAGTATTTCCGCAAGGCCGGCGTCCCTGCCCGTCTCAAGAAGGTCGAGGAAAATGACGTTCCTTCCTTCCTGTGGCGTTCGGTTGCCGACGAGGCCGCGCTGAAGGACCTGCCGAAGGATCAGCAGTACGGTTCCGAAACCGATGCACGCCAGGTCTTCGACCGTCTTGCCGGCACCTGGACCTACTGGGGCTGGAAGGGCGGCTATTTCACGTCCGAAGAAGACGCCTCCGCATTCCGCGACGAACTTGCCTACATGCTGGCCACGCAGCGCGTCGCCCCGAACTCGCCGCAGTGGTTCAACACCGGCATGCACTGGGCCTACGGCATCGACGGCCCCGGCCAGGGTCACTTCTATGTCGACCCCTTCACCGGCAAGCTGACCAAGTCGAAGTCGGCCTACGAACATCCACAGCCACATGCCTGCTTCATCCAGTCCGTCGAAGACGACCTCGTCAACGAAGGCGGCATCATGGACCTGTGGGTTCGCGAGGCGCGCCTATTCAAGTACGGCTCCGGCACCGGCTCGAACTTCTCGTATCTTCGCGGCGAAGGTGAAAAGCTTTCCGGCGGTGGCCGTTCTTCCGGCCTGATGAGCTTCCTGAAGATCGGCGACCGGGCTGCCGGCGCCATCAAGTCTGGCGGCACGACCCGCCGCGCGGCGAAGATGGTCGTGGTCGATATCGATCACCCCGATATCGAGGAATACATCAACTGGAAGGTCAAGGAAGAGCAGAAGGTCGCGGCTCTGGTGACCGGCTCGAAGATCGTCAATCGCCATCTGAAGGCGATCATGAAGGCCTGCGTCAATTGCGAAGGCGATAATGACGATTGCTACGATCCGAACAAGAACCCTGCCCTGAAACGCGAAGTGCGCGCTGCCAAGAAGGACCAAGTTCCGGAAAATTATATCGGCCGCGTCATCCAGTTCGCCCGCCAGGGCTACAAGGATCTGCAGTTCAAGACCTACGACACCGACTGGGATTCGGAAGCCTATCTCACGGTCTCCGGCCAGAACTCCAACAACTCGGTCTCGATCAAGGACGACTTCCTGCGCGCTGTCGAAAACGATGGCGACTGGCACCTGACCGCCCGCAAGGACGGCAAGGTCATGAAGACGCTGAAGGCACGCGACCTGTGGGAATCGATCTCCTACGCCGCATGGGCATCGGCCGATCCGGGCCTGCACTTCAACACGACGATGAATGACTGGCACACCAGCCCGGCAGAAGGCCCGATCCGCGCCTCCAACCCCTGCTCGGAATACATGTTCCTCGACGACACGGCCTGCAACCTTGCCTCGCTGAACCTGCTGCAGTTCAAGGATGCCGCCACCAAGCGCATCGACATCACCGACTACGAACACGCCGTTCGCCTGTGGACGGTGGTTCTCGAAGTCTCGGTGATGATGGCGCAGTTCCCGTCGAAGCAGATTGCCGAGCGCTCCTACGAATACCGCACGATCGGCCTCGGCTATGCCAACATCGGCGGCCTGCTGATGTCGTCGGGCATTCCCTATGACAGCGACGACGCCCGCGCCATCGCAGGCTCGCTGACCGCGATCATGACCGGCATCTCCTACGCCACGTCGGCGGAAATCTCCTCCGAGCTCGGCCCCTTCCCGATGTTCAAGCAGAACCGCGAAGCGATGCTGCGGGTTATCCGCAACCATCGCCGCGCTGCCTATGGCGAGACCACAGGCTACGAAGGCCTGTCGATCAACCCGGTCGCGCTGATCCATTCGGAAAACCCGGATCAGGATCTTGCAGCGCACGCCAAGAGCGCCTGGGATAAGGCGCTGGAACTCGGCGAGAAGCACGGCTACCGCAACGCGCAGGCAACCGTCATCGCGCCGACCGGCACGATCGGTCTCGTCATGGATTGCGACACGACCGGCATCGAGCCTGACTTCGCGCTGGTCAAGTTCAAGAAGCTCGCCGGTGGCGGCTACTTCAAGATCATCAACCGCGCCGTTCCGGAAGCCATGCGCACGCTCGGCTACTCGGAAAGCCAGATTGCCGAGATCGAAGCCTACGCTGTCGGCCATGGCAACCTGAACCAGGCACCGGCCGTCAACCCCGGCTCGCTGAAGGCCAAGGGCTTCACGGATGAGAAGATCGAGGCGCTGAACGGCGCGTTGAAGCAGGCGTTCGACATCAAGTTCGTGTTCAACCAGTGGACGCTCGGCGCCGACTTCCTGAAGACGACGCTGAAGGTTTCGGACGAGCAGCTCGGCGACATGAGCTTCAACCTGCTCGAACACCTCGGCTTCTCCAAGAAGGATATCGAGGCTGCCAACGTGCACGTTTGCGGCGCGATGACGCTGGAAGGCGCACCGTTCCTGAAGAACGAGCACCTCGCCGTGTTCGATTGCGCCAACCCATGCGGCAAGATCGGCAAGCGTTATCTCTCGGTCGACAGCCACATCCGCATGATGGCGGCTGCCCAGCCGTTCATCTCGGGTGCGATCTCCAAGACGATCAACATGCCGAACGACGCAACGGTCGACGATTGCAAGAGCGCCTACATGCTCTCCTGGAAGCTCGGCCTGAAGGCAAACGCGCTCTATCGCGACGGCTCGAAGCTGTCGCAGCCGCTGAACGCCTCGCTGATCGAAGACGAGAATGATGAGGATGCGCTGGACGATCTGCTGCAGCAGCCGGTCGCCGCCCAGGCCGTCACTATCACCGAGAAGATCATCGAGCGTGTGGTCGAACGCGTCACCCGCGAACGCGAAAAGCTGCCGAACCGCCGCCAGGGCTACACCCAGAAGGCTGCCGTCGGCGGACACAAGGTGTACCTGCGCACCGGCGAATTCGGCGATGGCCGTATCGGCGAAATCTTCATCGACATGCACAAGGAAGGCGCTGCGTTCCGTGCGATGATGAACAACTTCGCCATCGCGATTTCACTCGGCCTGCAGTATGGCGTGCCGCTCGAGGAATATGTGGAGGCCTTCACTTTCACCAAGT
>Ga0247741_1000078_pt1 | contig 74907 bp, 68 predicted proteins | sample UWRJL213509R2_FD_180945 | JGI IMG/M metagenome (GOLD analysis project Ga0247741, IMG submission 180945) | Plant litter microbial communities from Arlington Agricultural Research Station in Wisconsin, United States - UWRJ-L213-509R-2 | ecosystem: Environmental > Terrestrial > Plant litter >... | reverse complement strand
ACAGTATCAAAATCGGCAATACCAATAGTACCCACACCGCTTGATGCCAGGTACTGTGCGGTCGGGCAACCAAGTCCGCCTGCACCTACTATCAGCACTTTGGCTTGCTTTAAAAGCTGTTGTGCCGCTTCACCAAAACCGGGTAATACAACCTGGCAACTATATCGTAACAGATCAGGATGCATTGTTTGTGGCAATTTTTTGATGAAGTATGCGCTTTATTCTTTCCAGTTCTTCGGGTGTATTTACATTGGCCAAAGCATCAGGGGTGGGCGATTCCAGCACAGTAACATTGCTGTTAATAAGCACCTTGCGTGGGCAGGAATACCCTTGCGCTAAATATTGAAGTAAATCAGGATAACTTTTTGGTTCATAAATAGTTATCAATGGTTCAGGGAAGTCATTATAATCACTTCTATAGGCCGTCGCAATGGTGGCAGTATTGCGGTTATCTATCAAATGCTGTATCGCATCGGCATCCACTAAAGGCAGGTCGCAGGCTATAACCAGCCATGCCATATCTGGTTGGTGGCGAAAAGCGGACAAAATTGCCCCATAAGGGCCTAACCCCGTAAAGGTATCAGGCAGGCTTAAATAATCGGCGTTTATCCCCTTTTGCTGCTCCTCATCCCGGCAGGAAATATAAACCTGAGTGCAATGCTTTTTCAGCAGGTCGGCCATGTGGTAACGCTGTTCTTTACCGTACCAGTTTACTGCTCCTTTATCAAAACCCATGCGGGTGCTTTTACCACCGGCCAATATCAATCCGTTTAAAAAAGGCTTGGTTTGCTGCAGTTTGGTTTTGAAAAACTCGATGATCTGCCGGGTATCATTACTTAAGCTTAATACCGGTATCTGCTCCCAATTGGGGTTGGCCTCCTGTATAAAATCAAACACGCCTTCGGCATTATCAGCCAACAGAAAAAGCTGCACGTTGGTCAAATGCTCAAGCCTGCGTTGTAAGGATGCCTTTTTGTTACTATCTATAATAACTACTTGTGCTTTCGCTGGCTGGTGGTTGCCGTTAATCAATACCAGATCCATTGCCGCGAATAATTCGCGTTGTTTAAACGGGTTCAACCCTGCTTTATAATTCAGCTGACTGTGATTGAGCTGATCGGTATACTCTAACGCTGCACCACTTGCCAGTTTACCGGGTATACCAACCATATCGTCGTTATGCGAAGTATCGGCATAGGCGCACTGGTATTGGGGCGACAAGGCGGTGATCACCTGGTCTGCCAGGAATTTGATAACGGTACATGGCCCACCCACTATGGCCCATTCGTTCCGGGCAAAGTTACCCATAGCGGGGCGAACAATGTTTGTATGCTTTTTATGTTCGTTTAAAGTCACGCTTACCTCCTGTTTTTGAGATCAGTTTGGTTTCTTTTATCACTATATCGTGGCTCATAGCTTTGCACATATCGTATACAGTTAAAGCCGCTATTGATGCGCCAACCAATGCTTCCATCTCCACCCCTGTTTTGGCTGTGATGCTTGCTGTGCATTCAATAACCACTTCACTTTGGGCCGATAACTCAATAGTAACCTTGCAGTTATCCATCCCAAGCGGATGGCAAAGCGGTATCAGGTCGCCGGTTTTTTTGGCTGCCATAATACCGGCTATGATAGCCGTTTGAAACACCGACCCTTTTTTAGTTTGCAGGTTACCATCTACCAGATGCGCCAATACCTCATGGGGCAATACCACAACACTGCGCGCAACAGCCGTACGGTGTGTAACCGCTTTTGCAGATACATCAACCATGGCAGGGTTATCGTTTTTATCTAAATGACTGAAGTTTGGTTCCACTGATTTTATTTCTTGATTGCACTGATTACCGGATTACACTGATTTGAATAGGTATACTTTAAACACTTCTCCTGCCTTAAACTCATCCCGCTCCAAAGGCAATTCCATAAAAGCATCTGTATCGGCTAAATTAGCAAAATCGCCCGAGCCATTGCCTTCAATGGGTTGCGCAGATAAAACACCCTGCCCTGTAAAGTTAAGTTTTACCTGCAAAAAGTATTTTAATGGAGGTATAAAAATAAAATCGTGGGATAATTGCGCGTACACGGGCGTTTTTATGGGCAAACCAAGTGTAGTATCCAACCACAATAGAAAATAGCGGTGCAGGCACATAAACGTAGCCACAGGGTTACCCGGGAACGCGAATACTAAAACACCATTATCATGCCTGCCAAACCAAAATGGCTTACCGGGGCGTTGCTGCACCTTGTAAAACAACTTTTTAATCTGCAGATCTTCCAGCGCCTGCGGGATATAATCAAATTTGCCCATGCTGATGCCGCCGCTTAACAATATCACATCGTAATTTTCAAGGCAGTGTTGCAACTGTTGTTGGGTTATTTCAGGGGCATCGGGGATGTGCAGCATATCCGCATCAACCCCGTGTTGCTTTAAAACGGCTTTTATGGTATAGTTGTTTGAACGCCTGATTTGGTAGCCCGATGGCGTATCGGCCACATCTACCAGTTCATCACCTGACGATATGATCATCACTTTAGGCCATTTTTTAACCAAAAAGTGAGTTTCCCCTACTGATGCAGCTAAACTAACTATAGCGGGCGTTACGTATTGATTAGCAGCAGCAACTACATCGCCCTGTTTCTTATCCTTACCTTTCTGGTGGATATTTTGGCCTTTCTTGATACCGGCTGTAAGCAATGTTGCTTTACCGTCTTTTATCTCCAGGTCTTCATACCTGACGATGGTATCAACAGATGGTGCTAAAGCTGCCCCGGTCATGATCTCAACGCATTCACTTGTATCATTGATATTAACAGGTAGCTCTCCTGCTGCCTGGGTGGCCTTTATCCCGAATGTGGTGATGCCTTGTTCAATAGCTTTATAAGCTATCGCTATGCCATCCATAGTTACCCGGTTGTAGGGGGGCAGGTCACGGTCGGCGCTGATATCTTCGGCCAAAACGCGGCCCGGCGCATCTTCAAAGGGTACGGTTTCGGTACCGTAATCCTTTAACTGGGCGAGTATGATCCGTTCGGCTTCTTCTACCGTTATCATTGTTTGATTAATTTAACCGCCAATGGTAGCCATTGATTCATGAAAATTTGGATTCTCCAAACGTTTACGTTCGGCCTCCCACCCATCCTTCTCGCGTACGTTGAATGCCGCGCGTAAAGTTTCCTCCAGCTTTACATCATTCATGCCTAAACGCATCAGGTCTTTTATATTCAGCACGCCATCATCATACAGGCAATTTTTCAATGTGCCTTGCGGAGTTATACGGATACGGTTACAGGTACCGCAAAAAGTACGTGAATATGCTGCTATAATACCTATACCACCCCTATGCCCTGGAATATTGTAATTGTATGATGTAGAATATTGCGGGTCGGGCACTTTTTGAATATCGGGAAATGATTGTCTGACCTCGTCAAAGATCCTTACATAATCCCATACCATACCACTGTAGCTATGCCCATCGCCATTAAAGGGCATTTCTTCGATGAAACGTACACTTACCGGCAATTCTTTGGTCAGCTGCACCAGCGGGATAATATCCTGCGTGTTTTTGCCTGCCATTACCACGGTGTTTATCTTCACTTCTATACTATGTTTTAAAAGCTGCTGCATGGTTTCCATCACGCTGGCAAACACATCACGACGGGTAACGGCAAAAAAGCGGTTAGCATCCAGGGTATCTAAACTCAGGTTTACAGATCGTACCCCTATCGCTTTCAGTTCGGCTACGTGTGGGGCTGTTAAAACACCGTTTGTAGTGAGGCTTAGCTCTTTTAGCCCATCAAGTTTAGAAATCGCTGTGAGCAGCTGCATAATATCTTTACGTACAAAAGGCTCCCCGCCGGTAATACGGATCTTTTCGATACCCATTTTTATCAGCAAAGTACATGCTTGCAGCATTTCCTCGTAAGTCATCAGTTCCTTGCGCGACAACCAGTTCAATCCATCCTCGGGCATGCAATAAAAGCAGCGCAGGTTGCAGCGGTCGGTAACGGCCAGCCGCAGGTAATTGATCTTTCTTCCGTGGTTATCTAACAACATGTGTTTAAACGAAAGAGACGCGAAGTATCGCGTCCCTAAACTATTTATTTTACTACCGAAAATTTATATATCGATTGTGTTTTATAGGTTTGGCCAGGGTCTAACTCTGTAGATGGAAACGTAGGCTGGTTTGGCGAATCAGGATAATGCTGTGTTTCCAGCGCAAACGAGGTACGATATTCATCTTTCTTGCCACCCTTCATCACATTTTGCGCCTGCATAAAGTTGCCGCTATAAAACTGCAAAGCGGGTTCTTCGGTAAATACTTCCATTTTTATGCCGCTTTTATCACCAATAACGGTAGCTATAGGTGTGGTAATGTCATGTTTGCTCAATACAAAGTTATGATCATACCCCTTACCGTCTTTTAGCTGGATGTTATCGGTATTGATACGCGCGCCAATTTTTGTTGGTTTTGTAAAATCAAACGGCGTACCGGCAACCGCTTCTATTTTTCCGGTTGGGATCAGGGTGCTATCTACCGGGGTATAATTATCGGCAGTTATCTGTACAGTATGGTCTAATATAGTGCCGCTACCTTCGCCATTCAGGTTAAAAAAGGCGTGGTTGGTTAAGTTGACCACGGTGGTTTTATCTGTAGTAGCCTGATAGCTAACTTTCATGGCGTTATCATCAGTTATCTGGTAAGTAACTTTAACGTTTAAATTACCCGGGAAACCACCCTCCATATCTTTTGCCAGGTAGCTTAACTCCAAAGTAGCGCTGTCTATCTGTTTAGCATCCCAAACTACTTCCTGGAAGCCCGGGTGGCCGCCATGCAGCGTATTTGGCCCGTTATTGGTAGCCAGTGTGTACTCTTTACCGTTTATTTTAAATTTGCCTTTGGCTATACGGTTACCGTATCGGCCAATAGTAGCGCCATAATAGGGCTCTTTTGAACCAATAAAGCCATCTACACTCTCAAAACCCAAAACAACATCTGTTAATTTGCCATCTTTATCGGGCACAAACAGGCTTACAATGCGGCCTCCGTAATTGGTTACAGCAGCTTCTACCCCATTTTTGTTTTTCAGGATATAAAGATGCGTTTGTTTTCCGTTAATGGTTTTCTCAAAGGCAGATGCAGGTGGTAATTGTAGTGAAGTTGCGGTACTGTCTGTCATGGTAGTTGTTTTTTTAGCTGATTGATTACAGGCTGCGATACATACGCTTCCTGAAATTGCGAGGGCTAAAATTGGCTTTTTTAATGAGTTTAGCATAATATTTTTATAATTACTGTACTGTTTTATTTGTTTTGCGATGGTATTGTTAACAAAACGCCCTCTTTAACAGGTTCGCCAAAGTTTGGTGTACCATCGTTGTTCCAGGTGAATTTTTGCATACGCGGTGAGCGATAACCACCACAGCCCTGCCCCGGTTTTGAGTTGGCATGATATAAGATCCAATCCTCCCGCCCATCCGGGGATTTAAAGAACGAATTATGGCCCGGTGCATACACACCATTCTTAACAGATTTTTTAAAAACAGGTTTTGCCGATTTTTTCCATGATCGTGCATCCAACAGGTTGCTGTTAGATGATGCGGTAAGCATTCCTAATGCGTAAAAGTCTGTCCAGCAGCCGCTGGCCGAGTAGATGAGAAATAGTTTATTACCGTGTTTAAGTATCTCCGGGCCCTCATTTACGTTTACATGCGGTGGCTTGCTGTTTTTGCCTAAATCGCCATATTTCTCCCAATCATAAAGGGGGCTCGATATTTTTGAACGCTTGCCCGTTATTGTCCAGGGGTTTTTCATTTTTGCAATATAAATATCCTGCTGACCGTTCTCGTTGCCTTCCCATCCGGCCCATATCATATAAAGCTGGCCTCTGTGCTCGAAAACAGAGCCATCTATGGCCCACTTGTCCGTGTTATCGCCAACTTTACCTTTGAATGTCCAGTTGCCTTTTAACGGATCGGGCGACGCATTTTCCAATACATATAACCGGTGATGGTTATTGTCGCCATCGTCGGCAGCAAAATACATGTACCATTTATGATCAATATAATGCAATTCGGGCGCCCAAAGTTCTTTTGAATGCATTGTATTAACAGGTGGTACCCAAATGGTTTTGGTTTCTGCAGATGCCAGCTCCGCCATGTTTTTGGTTTTCCATATCACCAGGCTATCCTGTTTGGAGTTGGTATAATAGTAATAACCATTCTGATATATTACCCAGGGGTCGGCACCCGATGGCAGCAGCGGATTGGTAAATGTTTTTTTTTGTGCAAAGCCAACCTGAGAAATACCGCATAAAAGTAAAAGAGGCAACAGTAATTTCTTCATAATGGCTATAAGTTTAATGCATCTGGCTCTAAAACGGCGCTATTACATATATAGGTTGGCACTATCCCTGTTGCCGCAATACGGTTCTGGTAATCGGCTACTTGTGTATTACCGGTAAGCACCAGCACGGTATCAAGCCCAAACTTATTGCCGCCTATAATATCGGTTTGCAGGGTATCGCCTACCATTACAATTTGTTTTTTGCTGATGCTGCGATAATCGCGGATCAGGTCATAAGCAAACATAAACATCTGCGAATCGGGCTTGCCAAACCGGATAAACTTTTTACCTACAATGGTTTCTATCATTTGCGCCAAACCACCAATAGCAATACCCACATCGTTTTTTGATACCGGGTACGCATAATCGGTATTAGCCACAATGGCGGGGATGGTACGTTTACGCAGCAGGTTAACGGTTTTATTCAGGTCCTCACACCAATCAAACCCCTCGTCGTCCATAAAAACCAGTACGTTTACTTTATCAATATTGCTGTTGTTGATATCACGTACGGGTAAGGTATGCAGCCCGGCGCTCTCCAGGTAATGCGCCGAATCTTCGGTGCCCAAATAGGCTACAATTCCATCATTTACCTTTAGGTCCAGGTATTCTTTGGTAAGCATCCCCGATGAGATGATCCTGTCAGAAGTAATGGCATAAAGCCCTTTATCGTGGTATGACTGTGCTAACTGGCCGGGGCTGCGCGATGCATCGTTAGTTACAATGTAATATTCTTTTTTCTGTGCTTCCAGGTATTCAAAAGTGCGTTCAATACCAGGCACCAGGCCACTGTGGGTTTTTAAAACACCAAAAGCATCAAAAAAAATAATCTCGTAACGGTCAATAATCGATTTAAAATTGTCTATCCGATGCATTCCTTGTGTTTAATGGTTTAACAGCACAATATGCTTAAATTTTAAGAAACTACTTAAATTTAATATCGTAATAGTTTTATGACGGCAATATAAATCTTATTAGTTTTGCCCCTCTTACATTATCTGCCTTAAATGAACAAAACTATAGCATATCTAAAAAAGCTAAAGAATATGCGCTTTGGGACTACCAAAGCCACTACTGTAGCTGCTGAAGCTACTGATGAACAGCTTATTTTCCCTTCCGAAGAGTTTTTCATGCCGGCCATCAATGATATTTTTGGCCAGCCGCACAGTAGTTTCATGGATCATAAAGCTATAATGCCTTCTTTTTATGTTAGATGTTTTAAAAATGCGCTTTGCTTTACTAACCAGGAAGAGATTTACTCGTCAAAAAAAGATGTAATTGTTGAATACACCACGCAAAAAGTTAACCCTAAAATTGGCGAGAGCAAAAAGATATTTTACAGAACGAAAAAACGGAAGATAAATGCCACTGTGGTACATTTATGCTTATCGGGGTTAGAGGTTAACTATTACCACTTTTTAACGGAGTGTTTAGGGCGGGTTTATTTGCTGGAAAAATCGAAGTTTAAGCCTGAATTTTATGTTATTGCCAATCAGCTACCCTTCCAGGTTGAAATGCTGAACCTGCTGGGTATCGAGAAAGACAGGATCATCCCAACAAATCCTAATTTGTTACTACAGGTGGAAACCCTTATCGTGCCCGATTTTATAAATAATTGGGAAAGGGCACATTACAGAGGTGTTGAGGCATATCAAAAACAATGGTCACCAACGTGGCTGGTAAACTTATACCGGGAAAGGATAAGTTTATTAAAAAAAGATAACTACATAGGAAAAAAAATTTATGCTTCAAGGGATAAAGCGCGCTACAGGACTTTTGAGAACAAGCAAGATGTTAACTCACTTTTTGCAGAGTTAGGTTTTGAAACTTATTACCTAGAAGAAATGAATGTTACCCAACAAATAGAAGCATTTGCCAGCGCCGCTTTTATTGTAGGAGTACATGGAGCGGGGCTTGCAAACTTGTATTTTGCTAACACAGAAGCTAAAGTCCTCGAAATTTTCCCTGAATATTACCATGATACCAGCTACAGGATCCTCTCAAAAGCGCAGGGCTTGAATTATTCTTATTTAACTGGTACAACCCCTGCTTTAGACGCTGACCCAATAGCAGAAAACTTATACATTGATATTGACAGATTAAAGAAAGCCCTGGTTAAATTTTTAAATGAATAATATACTCTGGTACTACTCCAATTTTAATGCTTTAATAATTACTTCGGCATCAAAATCCCTGTCGACTGAGGGAAGGTAGATTTCCACCGCCTCTGTCTGCAGTTTTTTGGCGTACTGCTCGTTAAAGAAATACTTACCATCCTTTATCACATAGTTTAATATAAAAAAGCGATAGGCTTCTTTCAAAAATCTTATCTCATCTGCCGTTATTGGGTTAACCTCATGGTATTCTTTAAGGAAAGTGATAAACCTTTCCTCCATCATCGGCCCTATTACGTAGCTAAATACGGTGCGGTCGCCGGCATCAGATACCACGCGGCTAAAAAAGTAAAAATCAAGCAGGCGGTAACTCATCCTAAACCAGTCGTAATCCCAACGCGAGTATAAGTCAAGATCAGGCGTTACCGAGAAATTGCCAATATTCCAGTCTATAAATACCGGGATGATCTCGAACGATTTCATATTATACCTTGACCTGTTTTTCAGGAATTGCTCGCAATGGTGTTTAATCAGGTCGGCGTTACCAAACTTGTCCGGATTTTTTTCTAACTGGCGTTGCAGGTCATAAATATCGGTACGCAGTGTTTTTGACGACTTTGGTAACACGTTTTTAACCCGCGAGCAGGCTTTATGGAACTTTCCCAACTGTGTGCCCAGTTTTTTTATCTGCTCGTTGTTAAGGCGGCGGGGCAGTCGGTCTAACATACGCGTTGGGTTATAAAATACTACCCATGCATCGTCTTTACCGTGTTTATAGCGATAAACATATACCCTGTTATTTTTAAGCAGCGACTTAGATAGCAGGTTCTCGAACGGGTAAAGCAGGTTGTTTGATAACGACTGGATGATGCGGTGATCTTCTTTAAAATGCTCAAACTTGCCAAAAAAGGAAAGTTTGGCAATGATGATATCCTCATCATGAAATGTAATGCGATACACATGATTGGTAGAAACCATCGCGCTGATATCTTCAATATCCCTGATGGTTTTAGAACTATCGTAGCCTTCCCAGGCCGATTTTATAATGAGATGAAAGTCCACTTTAGATTGGGTTTATAATTGCATAGATAGGTTATTTAACCAAAAAGGGCAAATTATATAGATTAATTAACCACAGAGGGCGCTGAGTTTTTCACAGAGTTTCATTTATAGGCGATAACGAGCCATTTATTCAGTAATCATTTCATTTTCAATCATCCAACCTCTGTGTTTCTCTGTTATTTTAATCTCTGTTAACTCTGTGGTTAAAAAACAACAAATTAAATCGACTCGAAATACCTCTTCAGCTCCCAGTCGCTTACGCTTTTGGCGTATTGGCGATGCTCCCAAAGGCGGGTATTGGTAAAATGTTCAACAAAACCTTCGCCAAATAACTCTTTGGCAACGGCGGATTGCTGCATGGCTGTTGCGGCATCAAAAAGGTTGGCATGCAGGCTTCCGTTGCTTTTGTTCTGGTAGCCGTTACCTACAGTGGGCGCTATATCAAGCTTCAGTTTATGTTTTATACCATATAAACCCGATGCCAAAGCTGCTGCAATGGCTAAATAGGGGTTGGTATCAGAACCAGGGATGCGGGTTTCAAGCCTGGTGGCAATTTTTGATGTATTGATAACACGCAGGGCGGTAGTGCGGTTATCCAGCCCCCATGTAATGGTGGTTGGCGCCCAGGCCCCCTCAACAAGTCGTTTATAACTGTTTATAGTTGGCGCATACATAGGCAGCAAATGCGGCAGGCAGTATAACTGACCTGCAAGATACTGCTTGTGCAGCTCGCTCATTTTGTTTACGTCGGTATCGTCATAAAACAAATTCTCCGATTGATCTTTCGTCCACAGGCTTTGGTGGATATGGCCACTGCAACCGGGTAAATCCTGGTTCCATTTGGCCATAAAGGTGGCGGCAATGCCATGTTTATAAGCAATTTCTTTAACGGCGGTTTTAAAAAGAACGGCTTTATCCGCAGCGTCTAATACTTCAGCATGTGCTATAGCCGCTTCATAAACCCCGGGCCCGGTTTCGGTATGCAGGCCTTCTATCGGGATGTTAAACTGGGTTAACAGGTTAAACAGATCGTAATAAAAATCGCTGTTTTGCGATGTCCGTAATATAGAATACCCAAACATACCTGGCGTTAAAGGCTCCATGTTGGCAAAACCTTTTTGCTGTAATGTTTGCGGTGTTTCTTTAAAATTGAACCATTCAAACTCCTGCGCAAACTCGGCATGATAACCCATATCCACGCATTGTTTGGTAACTTGTTTTAACAGGCTACGCGGGCAGGCAGGCAAAACTTTATTATCCGGCCCGGTATAATCAGCTAAAAAGAATGGGATATTATCCTGCCATGGCACATTACGCATGGTAGCAAGGTCAATATAGCATTGCTTATCCGGGTAGCCAGTGTGCCAGCCGGTAAGCTGCACATTATCATACGTTACGTCGTTACTATCCCACCCAAAAACCACATCGCAAAAGCCGTATCCGCCCTGCAAGCCGTCAATAAACTTTTGAGTGCTGATCACTTTGCCACGCAATATGCCATCAATATCGGCAAAGGCGAACTTCACCTTCTGGATATTATTTTCTTTTATATAGGTGATAACTTGTTCCGTATTCATTGTTTTTAGTATAAAATGCCAATTTAAGCAAGATAAATAATATGTGGGAGGATTTAATTTTTTACCACAGGGAACACAAAGAAGAAAACACAAAGTACACAGAGAATACCAATTGTGCACCTTAGCGAAATTTTGTGCTATTTAGGTTAATTATCATTTACACTTCCCTACCTTTAGTTAATGACTAATCTCCTGTTTGTATACGGCACCCTGCTGCAACCCGGTAATAACTTTGCAGATTATCTGAAGCAAAACTGTACATATCTATCACCCGGAAAAACCAAAGCCTTACTTTATGATATTGGTGAATACCCCGGCGCTGTTATTGCAAATAATACTGATAGCTATGTTTATGGCCGTATTTTTAAGCTTCTTCAACCAAAAGAAAACCTACGGGTGATTGACGATTACGAAGGCTTTGGCCCAGAACAGGATAAGCCTAATTTATACATCAGAACGGTTATCCCCGTTGAAACTGATCCCGGTATTGTTAATGCCTGGATATATTTGTACAATTTACCGGTTGATGGCCTGCCGCAAATAACTTCAGGTAATTATGCCGACTATATAAGGCAAAAAAAATCCCCCGGTAGTTAAGCGGGGGATTTTAAATATAATATGGTTATTAAACCTTAGCTGTTTTTACAGTTTTGATGATAACCGCAGCAACTTTGTATGGATCTGCCGCAGAGTTAGGGCGACGATCTTCCAGGTAACCACTCCAGTTATGATCTACAGCATACAGAGGGATACGGATAGAAGCACCACGATCAGATACACCGTAGCTAAAGTCGGTTATAGAAGCGGTTTCGTGTTTACCGGTTAAACGTTGGTCGTTATCGGCACCGTAAACAGCTATACACTCAGCAACTGCAGGGCGGAACGCCTCACAAACTGCTTTAAATTTAGCTTCGCTGTTTGCAGTACGTAATAAAGTATTTGAGAAGTTAGCGTGCATACCAGAACCATTCCAGTCTAACTGACCTAATGGTTTGCAATGCCAGTTAATGGCAACACCATAGCTTTCGCCAATTCTTTCTAATAAGTAACGTGCAACCCAAATTTGATCGCCTGCTTCTTTAGCACCTTTAGCAAATATCTGGAACTCCCACTGGCCGGCAGCAACCTCAGCGTTGATACCTTCAACGTTTAAGCCTGCTTCTAAACAAGCATCTAAGTGCTCTTCAACAATATCGCGGCCGTAAGCGTTCTTAGCACCTACCGAGCAATAGTATGGGCCTTGTGGTGCAGGGTAGCCACCTTTAGGGAAACCAAGCGGTTTGTCGGTTTCAGGGTCCCAAAGGAAATACTCCTGCTCAAAACCAAACCAAAAATCATTATCATCATCCTGGATAAGCGCACGGCCGTTCGACTCATGTGGCTGGCCTTTTGAATCCAGTACTTCGCACATTACAAGGTGAGCATCTTTGCGTTGTGGATCCGGGCAAGTAAATACCGGCTTTAAAATACAATCTGATGAACCACCCGGTGCTTGCTCGGTTGATGAACCGTCAAAGCTCCAGTTATCTAAATCTTCAACTTTACCGCTAAAAGATTTAACAATTTTTGTTTTACTACGCAGGCTTTGGGTTGGTTTGTAGCCATCAAGCCAGATGTACTCAAGTTTTGTTGCCATTTTTAATGATGATTTGTATTTTTTTAAGTTTAAAGTATAGCTTTTATAAAATCTGTTATAATAACAGTGCGAATTTAAATTATTTTTATAAATTTCATAGCAATTTTGATAAAAATTATAAAAATTAACAATAAAACTCAAATAAAATTCTAAAATCCATTAAACAGGTAATATTTAGCATACCATAAGCTATGCTTACATAACAAATTTTAGTAAAATAATAAATCAGGGCAATCAATTCAACTCATCACCGCACTTTTAGCAAAAAGCAATCGCTTACACAATATTACATCCAAATAATACTTCATTCTTACTCTTTTTCAATGGCACGCCATCTTTCTTTTGCTCAATATCCTTATTTTACTCATAAAAAATAGCTCAGGCAGCCCTTTGGCGCAAAATAAACGAAGCCATTTTAATATTGGAGTACCCTTTTCCGTTAAATGAAGCCGTCCGGCGTAACATTGGGTAGTATTAGCCACCTACTATATAGTACAACATAACTACATACTTCCCGGTAAATTACCTTAACATTATTAAACAGCTGTACGGGTTGTTTTTTAGCATTACCAGCAATTACATTAACATATTGTCAGGAAAACAATCATTTTTATTAAATAAGCGGCTTTGATGGCAATTTTTTCTATAAATTTTGTTAAAATTGCCTTCGATATTTCAAACAGGTCTGTACACAGCAATGCATCATCCCCATTGCACTTAGTGTAAACTTTATATCATTTAATTAGTTAATAACAAGTATTAATCCACCAAATAATTTATTTGAATGTATCTTTAGCATTCAATAATATCATGAATAACGGCAGTAATAGTTCAAATACAACAGTTGATGTAGTTTTAGTTGGCGCGGGCATAATGAGCGCAACACTTGGGGTAATGCTTAAACAGTTGCAGCCCGATCTTACCATAGAAATATTTGAACGACTTGACACGGTTGCTGCCGAAAGTTCTGACGCGATGAATAACGCCGGTACCGGCCACTCTGCCTTTTGCGAGCTTAACTACACCCCACAGCGTAAAGATGGCAGCATAGAAATAACCAAAGCCATAAAAATTGCCGAACAATTTGAAATAAGCAAAGAGTTTTGGGCATTCTTAATTGAAAACGGCTATGTTGATTCGCCGCAAAGTTTCATCAGCAAAATACCGCACATGAGTTTTGTTTGGGGCGATGATAATGTTGACTACCTTAAAAAACGCCGCGACGCTTTAGTACAGCACCACTTTTTTAAAGGCATGGAATACTCTGAAGACCACGCGCAGTTAAAAAAATGGATCCCGCTGGTAATGGAAGGGCGCGATGAAGGCCATAACGTATCGGCCACCTATATGGATCTGGGTACCGATGTAAATTTTGGCGCGCTTACCCGCAGCCTTATTAATAAGCTTAAACAAAAACCCGGCGTTAATTTAAGCCTTAACCATGATGTTAAGGACATTAAACGTAATAAAGACAACACCTGGCAAATAAAAGTAAGCGACCGTATAAGCGGCAACAAACGCAAGCTGAACGCTAAATTTGTATTTGTTGGCGCGGGTGGCGGTGCTTTGCCCCTGCTGCAAAAATCGGGCATACCAGAGAGTAAGGGCTTTGGAGGTTTCCCGGTAAGCGGGCAATGGCTGGTTTGTACCAACCCCGAGATAGTTGAAAAGCATAATGCAAAAGTTTATGGCAAGGCATCGGTAGGTTCGCCGCCTATGTCGGTACCGCATTTGGATACCCGGATGATAGATGGCAAAAAAGCTTTACTATTTGGGCCATATGCAGGCTTTTCAACCCGTTTCCTTAAAAAAGGATCATTACTTGATCTCTTCACCTCTATAAAATTCAACAATATATTGCCGTTGCTTGCTGTAGGGCGGGATAACATGGCGCTTACAAAATACCTCATCAGCCAGGTGCTGCAATCATCGGCCGACAGGTTAAAAGCCTTGCAGGAGTACTTCCCCGCGGCTAAAGCAGATGAGTGGGTATTGGATATTGCCGGCCAGCGCGTACAGGTAATAAAGAAAGATGCCGAACGTACCGGCGTGCTTGAGTTTGGTACCGAAGTGGTAACCAGCGCCGATGGCAGCATCTCTGCCCTGCTGGGTGCTTCACCGGGTGCATCAACATCTGTACCTATTATGGTAGACCTAATTAGCCGTTGCTTTAAAGAGCAGGCAAAATCAACCGCGTGGCAGGATAAGTTTAAGCAAATGATCCCATCATACGGGCAATCGCTGGTTAATGACGAAGCTTTGGCTGTGGCTACGCGTGAGCGCACGAGCAAGGCGCTAGGGTTGGTATAGTAATAATACTCAGACTGATTTAGATTGCGAAGAATATCTCATCATAAGTTTTATTCTATTCGCAGTGCAAAAGCAATGGGTATACTGTATTGAACCCTAACTGGTTTACCATGGTTGAGGCCGGGATTCCATTTTGGTGATAACGACATTACTCTTAAAGATTCTTCATCACATCCGCCGCCTATACCCCTTACAACTTTAATATCAGTTAGCGTTCCGTCTCTTTCAACAACAAAACCAATTATTACCCTACCCTGTACATTATTATCGCGTGCTATTTTAGGGTATCTGATATTTTGTACTAAAAACTTGTTAAATCCAGCTTCAGCGCCCGGAAAAGTTGGAACTTGTTCAACTTTTTCAAATAAAAATTCCTTACCTGAAATAATTTCTCCTTGTTTATAAACAATAGTATATACTGTATCCGCAACGTGGCGTTTCCACTCCCCATCTTCTTTACCATTTACCACAGGGCCTTCCATAAAACCATCAAATTTTCCATCACTAATTTTCAACCATTTGCCATTGCCATTATCAGCAAGGGTATTCCCGGCTGTATCAAGGTATTGCTTAAGATATATCCCCTGGGGTGAATAGCTTTCAATGGTGTTTAAGCCGCCGTTGGGGGTAATAAGTAACAGCATCGCCAACAACCTGCCCTTTGTTATAAACTTTAATGCTTTTACGTTTTCCGTTGTTGTAGTACTCATAGCAAATCCCCTGCGCGCCGTGTTCAAAATTTGCACTGTCTATAGCCGTTTTTGCTACAAGGCGTATAGAACCATTCCTGTAATAGTCGCGCACTTTAAACATCCCTGAATCGGCCTTTATCATAAATCGTATAAATTGGGCATCGGTTTCATTATAGGCCACAACGTGGTCATTCCGCATATAATATCCTATTGTATCGGGGCGGGGTTTGTTTTCAATACTCTTCTTTTGAGCTAAAACTAAACCCGTAAGGCTTATAAATACAATTGTAAGTAACTGTTTTTTCATATATGTGCTTAAGATTGCGGCACGCTAAATTAAAAATATGTTTCGTTATTGCCTTGATAAGGTTTATATATTGATGTAGTAACCTACCCTATTTTTTATATTTTTGCAGCTACCTGTGCAAAAAGGTTCCAAATAAATAAATGGATATATCAGTAGTAGTACCACTTTACGACGAAGTTGAATCGTTACCCGAGCTTACCTCCTGGATAAGCCGTGTAATGGACGAGAACCGTTATACATACGAGATCATACTGGTTGACGATGGCAGCAAGGACGGATCGTGGGACATGATCGTGAAACTAAAGGAAAGCAACCCGTTTATAAAGGGTTTAAAATTCAGGCGTAATTATGGTAAATCCGCCGCTTTAAACACCGGGTTTGAGGCAGCAAACGGCAATGTTATTATAACCATGGATGCCGACCTGCAGGATAGCCCCGACGAAATACCAGGCCTTTACCGCCGCATTACCGAAGATAAATACGACCTTGTATCAGGCTGGAAAGCAAAACGTTACGACCCTTTAACTAAAACCATACCCACCAAGTTTTTTAACGCCGCAACCCGAAGGATGAGCGGCATACATAACCTGCACGATTTTAACTGTGGTTTAAAAGCCTACCGCAAGGCCGTTGTAAAAAACATTGAGGTTTACGGCGAAATGCACCGCTATATACCAGTGCTGGCCAAATGGGCAGGTTTCACCAAAATTGGCGAGCAGGTGGTTGAACACCGCGCCCGTAAATACGGTAAAACAAAATTCGGGTGGACACGCTTTATCAATGGGTTCCTGGATCTGCTCTCGATATTTTTTGTTGGCAAATTTGGCAAACGCCCTATGCACTTTTTTGGCGCTATGGGTACGCTAAGTTTTTTTGCGGGTATTATCATTGCCATTTATTTGGTAGGCGAAAAATTGTATGACCTTGCCCACCGTATTGTGCCAAGGCAGCCTACAGATAACCCTTTGTTTTATTTTGCACTGGTAGCTATTTTATTGGGTTCGCAACTATTTTTAACAGGTTTTGTTGCCGAACTTGTTGCCCGCAGCGCCCCTGAACGCAACAGGTACCAAATTGAAGAAACAATTTAAATGTGCGGATGAGAAGATATGCAGATGTGCAGATTAGCTTCCCATTCGGCATCAACACTTTTTACATCAACCTAATAATTCATCTGCACATCTGCATATTTGCATATCTGCACATTTGAGAATATGTTTTTTTCCATCATCATACCTTTATATAATCGTCCGCAAGAAATAAGTGAGTTACTGGGCACCCTTACACAACAAACGTACAAACAGTTTGAGGTTTTGGTTATAGAGGATGGTTCGGTTAACAGGGCCGAAGACATTGTAAAGGGTTATGAAGGCGTACTGGATGTACATTATTTTGAGAAAGCCAATGAAGGCCAGGGTTTTACCCGCAACTTTGGTTTTGAGCGCGCCAAAGGCGATTACTTTATCGTATTTGATTCGGATTGCCTCATACCCGCCAATTACCTGCAAATAGTAAACGATTCGCTTACCAATAACTGGCTTGATGCTTATGGCGGCCCGGATGGGGCACATGAGTCGTTCACCCCAATTCAGAAAGCGATCAGCTACTCCATGACCTCCCCTTTCACTACCGGCGGTATCCGTGGTAATAAAAAAGGGATAGGCCAGTTTCATCCACGCAGCTTTAACATGGGGATCTCCCGCCAGGTTTGGGAAAAAGCGGGAGGCTTTATCATCACCCGCCTGGGCGAAGATATTGAGTATAGCATCCGCATCCACTCATTAGGGTATAAAATAGGGCTAATACCCGAGGCTATTGTTTACCATAAACGCCGCACCGATTTTATAAAGTTTTACAAGCAGTTACATTTCTTTGGCAGGGCACGTATCAATATCTATAAGTTCTTTCCGTCGCAGCTTAAGCTGGTGCATTTTTTCCCGGCATTTGCCACGGTGGGTATAATTTTTACAATAATTGCCAACATAGCGCAGTGGTCAATAGCCATGCTGTGCAATGTTTTATTATTAGTTTACATTTTGTTAATATTTTTTCACTCGTGGAGTAAAAATAAATCGGCAAAAATTGCATTTTTGAGCATAATAGCTGCCTTAACGCAACTCACGGCCTACGGGTTAGGATTTATGCAGGACTTTTGGAAGCGTGTAGTGTTAAAAAGATCATAAAAACGTAGTATGTACCACCCTTTTTCTGTTGCAGAAACCATAAAATCTGCATGGGTTATTTTTAAAAAGAATTTTGTAACCATTATTGTTTACTCGGTAATCGCGTTTTTTCTGCTCACAGTACTGGGTGTAATCATTGGTTTCGTTTATTCGCCTACAAATTTCGTGGGTACCATGTTCGTGTCCTTTTTACTGATATGGGTACAGGCTTACACAACCTTAGGCCTATATAAACTCATTTTTACGCTGATTGACAGCGAATACTACGATTTTGAATTTTCGCAGGTGATACCAAAAGTGAAAATGATATGGAGTTATCTTGCCGTAGTATTTTTAGTAGCTTTCACAGTAACTAACCTTACCATCCTGATAGATTACCTTGAACCACACCCCGAAATACAATTTGTTGTTGAGATTGTTGCCGGCGTGGTTGGCTTATACCTTGCCCTGCGCTCAATGTTCTTTAATACTTTTATTGTTGATGATGCATCCGGCCCTTTAGAATCGATAAAACAAAGCTTTGCGCTTACCAAGGGCTACTTATTAAAGGTGGTGCTTATACTGGGTATTATTATTTTGTTTATAGCCATGCCAGCAAAGCTGGCACAGTACTATCCTATTATTTCTGTAGCCATTATCTTCACCTATCCTTTTGTAAATATTATTCTGGCTGTTACCTATCGCAAATTAGTTTACAGCCACCTGGATGTGGATGATGATATTGCCGAAACCAATTAATGATGGGTTTAAAAGCAGCATTAAGCAAAGCATTTGCCTGGTATGTGAACAGGCAGCTCAATAACGTTCGCCAAAATGCCGTTGCGCTTCAGCAAAAAACATTCAGCAATTTAATTCATGAGGCTAAAAATACCGCGTTTGGTACCGACCATCATTTTGCTTTAATTAAAAATTACGAGGATTTTAAGAAATACGTACCCGTACGGGATTATGAAGAACTACGCCCGTATATAGACCGTGTTGTAAACGGTGAGGAGAACGTAACATGGCCCGGCAAACCTGCTTACCTCGCCAAAACATCGGGCACCACATCGGGCGTAAAATATATCCCTATCTCAAAAGAGAGCATGCCTGAGCATATCAAGGCTGCGCGTAACGCTTTGTTAAGCTATATCCACGAAACCGGTAAGGCCGATTTTGTGGATGGTAAAATGATATTCCTGCAGGGCAGCCCTGTATTAGCCGAAAAACATGGTGTACAAACAGGCCGGTTATCAGGCATTGTAGCGCACCATGTGCCGGGCTATCTGCAAAAAAACCGCCTCCCATCCTACCAAACCAACTGTATTGAAGACTGGGAAGAAAAGGTAGATGCCATTGTGCAGGAAACAGCTAAAGAAGATATGCGCCTCATATCGGGCATACCGCCATGGTGCCAGATGTACTTCGACAGGCTTTCTGCCGTATCCGGCGGGAAGAAGATCAAGGACATCTTCCCGAACTTTAAATTGTATGTACATGGCGGCGTAAACTACGAGCCTTACCGCGCCCGCATGGAAGAAAGCATCGGCTTTAAAATAGATTCGATCGAAACCTACCCTGCGTCAGAAGGGTTCATCGCCTTCCAGGATTCGCAAAAAGAGAAGGGTTTGTTGCTGATGGTTGATGCCGGTATCTTCTACGAGTTTATCCCGTCCGAAGAATACTTTAATGCCAACCCTACCCGCATTAACCTTAAAGATGTAGAATTGGATAAGAACTATGCGCTGATCATGAACACCAGCGCCGGTTTATGGGGCTACAGCCTTGGCGATACCGTTAAGTTTGTATCAAAAAACCCATATAAAATAGTGGTGAGCGGCCGTATTAAACATTACATCTCTGCCTTTGGCGAACACGTTATTGGCGAAGAGGTGGAGCAGGCCTTAATGGGCGTAGCTGCCAGCGAAGATGTTGATGTGATAGAGTTTACAGTTGCCCCGCAGGTGGCACCCGCAGATGGCAGTTTACCTTACCATGAGTGGTTTATTGAGTTTGGCAAAGAACCGAAAAACCTTGCCGCTTTCGCGCTGAAGGTGGATAAAGCCCTGCAGCAAAAAAATATTTACTATTTTGACTTAATTGAGGGTAACATATTGCAACCCTTAATCGTCAGAAGTTTAAAAAAGGATACCTTTATAAATTATATGCGCAGCCAGGGAAAATTGGGCGGGCAAAATAAAGTCCCACGCCTGGCAAACGACAGGAAAATAGCGGATGAGTTGAAGGATTATATTAACAAATAATATTTGTCATCCCGAGCGGTAGCGAAGGATCTATTAGCGAGCTATGCATAGCCGATATACATGGCGGCGATTAGATGCTTCGTTCCTCAGCATGACAAGTACAAAGGGTAAAACAGGTCAAAATAATGACCCATTATTATAGATAATTGGACAATATCAGAAATATAGCCATACTTGGCTCTACCGGTAGCGTAGGTACACAAACACTTGAAGTAATAAGGGATAACAAACAGTTATTCAGTGTATTTATGCTTACGGCCAATGCAAATGCATACCTGCTTATTGAACAGGCCATTGAGTTTTCGCCGGCTTATGCCATCATTTGCGATGAAACAAAATACCAGCAGGTAAAAGAAGCGCTGGCCCATTTACCCATCAATGTTTTAGCCGGGCACGAAGCCGTAAAAGAAACGGTTACCCACCCCGATATTGATATTATACTAACCGCTATGGTTGGCTTTGCAGGCTTAGAGCCTACTATTAATGCCATAAAAGCGGGTAAAGATATCGCGTTAGCAAATAAGGAAACTTTGGTTGTAGCAGGTGAAATTATAACCAGCCTTGCCAAAGAGCATAATGTAAAGATATTACCTGTAGATAGTGAGCATTCGGCCATATTTCAGTGCCTTGCCGGCGAGCAGGATAATAAGATAGAAAAGATCATCCTTACTGCATCAGGCGGGCCGTTCAGGGGTAAAAACCTTGAATACCTGGCAACCGTAACCCGCGAGCATGCACTTAAGCACCCCAATTGGGTGATGGGCGCCAAGATCACCATCGATTCCGCATCGTTAATGAACAAAGGCCTGGAGGTTATCGAAGCCAAATGGCTTTTCGATCTGCAGGCCGACCAGGTTGAGGTAATTGTGCACCCGCAATCAATAGTACATTCCTTAGTGCAGTTTGAGGATGGCTCTATCAAAGCACAGTTGGGCTTACCGGATATGAAACTGCCTATCCAATATGCCCTTACCTGCCCTGCCCGTGTAAAAACCAATTTTAAACGGTTTAATTTTATAGATTACCCAAACCTGAGCTTTGAAAAGCCCGATATGGACACCTTCCGCAACCTTAAACTGGCATTTGAAGCATTAGAACGGGGCGGTAATATGCCTTGTATTATCAACGCGGCAAATGAAGTGGCTGTAGCGGCTTTCCTTAAAAACGAAACCAGTTTTTTAGCGATGAGCGATATAATTGAAACCTGCATGCAGCAAATAAGTTATATCCCCACACCATCGTTAACAGACTATTTGAATACTGATAAAGAAACACGCATATTTGCGCAAAATTTAATACAACAAATGCCGTTAAAGGCAGTACGATCTTAATACATATATAAATACGAATGGACGTTTTAATAATGGCCGGCCAACTGATACTTGGTCTTTCAATTTTGGTAATACTACATGAGTTTGGGCATTTTTTAGCAGCTCGTGCTTTCGGAATAAAGGTTGAGAAATTTTACTTGTTTTTTGATGCATGGAATTTCAGCCTGTTTAAGTTTAATTATAAAGGTGTTGAATATGGCATTGGCTGGCTTCCCCTGGGCGGCTATGTAAAAATTGCCGGTATGATAGATGAATCTATGGATACCGACCAGATGGCCGGCCCGCCGCAGCCATGGGAGTTCCGTTCAAAACCGGCCTGGCAGCGCCTTATTGTAATGCTTGGCGGTATCATCGTTAACATTATTGTAGGTATCTTCATATTCTGGGTATTAACCATCCGTTATGGCGAAACCTTTACCCCAAATGCCAATATCAAATACGGTATAGTACCGGGTAAAATAGGTACAAAAATGGGATTGAAGGCCGGCGACAAGATCAATTCTGTTAACGGCAAACCAATAGTACGTTTTGAGGACCTGATCAGTTCTAAGGTATTGCTTGATAAAACAGTACTGAATGTACAGCGTGGTACCCAAACGCTGGATATTAAGGTACCTCCTACTATCCTTAACGACCTGTCTGACTACGGCATTGAGGAATTTATAAGCCGTGCACCCCGTAGCAAATTCAGTGTCGACTCTGTTTACGGCGCAGCTAAAAAGGCCGGTTTAACAAAAGGCGATAGTATTGTTGGCATCAATAACACCAAAATAAACTTCTTTGATGAGTTTCAGAGCCAGTTGCTGGCCAATAAAAACAAAGAGGTACAACTTTCGGTAAAACGCCGCGACAGCCTGTTAACCTTATCGGCACTGGTAGATAAAAACGGCAAGCTAGGTTTCTCGCGCCCGTTAAAAGAGATCCTGCCAAGGGATACTACTATTAAATACGGTTTCTTTGCTTCGCTGCCTATTGGCGCTACCAAAGCATGGAGCATGTTTACAGACAACGCAAAAGGCATAGCCAAGATCTTTACCGGGCAGGTTAAGGCGCGTAAGGCCATATCAAGCCCGATAGGCATCGCTGTTATGTTTGGCAGCCATGTAGACTGGATCCGTTTTTGGAGCCTTGTGGGCTTCCTTTCAATGGTATTAGCACTAACAAACCTGCTACCTATCCCGGGCCTGGATGGTGGGCACACGGTATTCCTGCTCATCGAAATGATAAAAGGCAAACCACTAAGCGATAAGTTCCTGGAGCGCGCGCAAATAGTGGGCTTTGTACTACTCATTTCACTAATGGTATTTGCCTTTGGTAATGACATTGTGAAGCAGGTAATGAAGAAGTAATTTCTTTTAGACGAAATATAACACAGCCGCTTCATTTATGGAGCGGCTTTTTTGTAACTACTTTCCTCAGTTCGGGTCGTACCATCTATGCTCAATTACTATTGTAAAAGCTTGGTGATGACAACACCTTAGGTGTCGGTAGATTATACTAATAAGAAAGAGCATAAAAACAGAAAAGCCGCTTAGTCATTGAAGCGGCTTTCTATATAAAGTTGTTTTTATATTAAACTGTTGGGTCTTATTCTGCTTCAATATTAGGGTTAAATACGTGCCCTTCTTTCTTAAAAAATGCTGCCAATATAAGCGCTATAACAAACATAAGAATCAGGCTTACGGCTATGCCCTTTAACCGGTAACCAATGGTAACGTTTTTTTGCTCGTTAAACCCTTTTTGGATATCAGCCATTTTCTTATCAATATCTTCTTGTTTTGCGTTAGATTTTTCTAAAGCGGCAGTAACGCTCGTAATCATAGCATTTTCGGTTTTTTCAACCATGTGTGGCTCAATTACGTTTGCAAATATCAAATCGCGCACAACGTACTGAACGGCAAAAGCAACTAGCAGCATTATAAATACGCCGGTAACCGCCTGCCGGAAACCCCAGAAGCCGCCTATCTTTTTCCTTAATTGAAAAGTAAAAAAAATAAGTAGTGCAAAAGGAATAACAATGCCCAACAAAAATGGTAACGCCAATATTAATGTTACCTGGCCTGTTAACCATATCATTATATAAAAGGACAAAATGCCTAAAATAGTGACAATAACGCCAAGTATTAATCCTTGCGGGGCTGCATTACTCTTAATTTTTTTATCTAATTGCTCAGTCATTTGGATGTTTGATCGGGATTTAAATTAACGATTTAAAGCTAATAAATATTTCTAAAACAGGCGTATTAAAGGTTTACTTAGGCTTAAGTGATGGATTGATCAATTATCCGCTAAAACAAAAAGCCCGTTTACATTATAAACGGGCTTTGTTATTTAAAATATCCGGAGATTATACCGTTGGATCTGATACAACCTGTTCATCATCTGTTATTAATGCCAATGGTGGGTTTTTCTTTATAGAAGCTGCGATTATCAGGTCGATAACGGCATAAATAACGATACCAACACCAAGGTTTCTCAACTCGCTCATCGGCGTTGCGTTGAACTTATCGCCCATTGATTGTGTAACTTCATCTATTTTATCCTGAGACATACCTGCATTGCTAAGGCTTTCGGTTATTTTGGCCGAAACTGCTTCAAGCACGCGTTGGGTTAGCGTAGGATCGATAAAATTAAACAGGATGTAATGAAAAAGAATTGATAAAACGGATACACATACCGACATAATGAACAAAGCTTTAAAAGCTTCGCCGAATGACCAATATCCGTTCACAGCTTTTCTTATTTCTAACCCAAACACCACAAATAAAACAATTACAAGTACAAGCGGAATTAACGACACCATTGTGTTGGTGTACTGCATTAATGGATCGATCAACCAAAGGATAAGCGATAATGCAACTATTATACCGCCTATTATAAGGCCTTTGCGAAATGCTAAATTGGTTATTAACGAGCTTCTGTTTTCGTTAGACATAATTGATAAGGGTTTAAATTATTATTATTTAAAGCTAAACAATATTTCTAAAACTGCCATATCAAAAGGTTTATTTATTGCATGAGCTGCAATGTTGGCCTTATCTCCTTCAGATGCTTCCGGGTTTTGGAAAAAGCATATCATCGGGTAAAATAATTCTTTCACTTCCGATTCTACATCAATGGTTTGGGCTACCTTGTTCACCTCGCTAAACGAGCTTTCAATAAGCACCTGGTGGGCTATAACAGGCTCATAAATTCGATACTCGTCCTGAAACTCATCCTCATCAACCAATAAAAATTCTTTAAGGTAATCTTCCAGTTCAGGGTCGATATTTTCGTCCTCGCACTCGTTAAGGTACAGCAGCAGGTTTAAAAGCTCGGTACCGCGATCAAGCGTTTGTTCTTCAATATCCTCCCACTCGGGTGTTTCCAGGTAATCATCTTCCAGTTTCTTTACATCTTCGCTAAAGAAATTGATCATCAGCAGGTCGAAGAAAGCTTCGCGCAGTTCTTCCAGTTGCGGGTAGTCGTCAAAAACGGCATCAAGCGAATCTACCTTGCTCATGAAATCATCTTCAGAAGCAAATACGGTATCAAATTTTTCGGTAAGTGCGGCGGCGTCAAAGCTGCCATATTGCGTAAATGCTTTTAATGCACCTGTAATGGCTGATCTTACTTTTGGGTCGGTCATGGGGGTTGTTGTTAAAATTTCGAGATTTGGTTGTTATTACAGGTTAACAATACTTTTCCTTTTAAGTTCTGCCCTAAAAAAGGCGAATTGTAACTTTTTGAATAGTTAATGGAACGGGTGTACTCCCATTCGCTATCTGTGCTGAAAACTACAAGGTTAGCCGCCGAGCCTTCGGTAAGGGAAGATACTTCAACATTTAATATTTTACGTGGATTGACAGCCAGTTTTTCAACTATCTGCCCGGCAGATAACCCGGCCTGCAACGCCAGCGATAATACCGTTTGTAAACCGATAATGCCGTATTCGGCTACTTCAAATTCAACGTCTTTAAACTCAATTTCGTGCGGGGTATGCTGCGATACAATGGCATCGATAGTACCATCCTTTAAACCGGCTATCAATGCATCTACATCCTTTTGAGTGCGCAGCGGCGGTTTTACTTTGTACAGGCTATCAAAGCCCATCAGGGCTTCATCCGTAAGTACAATATTATGCGCGGCAACATCGCAGGTAACTTTTATGCCCTTACGTTTTGCCTCGCGGATCAGCTCTACAGCATGTTCGGTAGATATAGTAGTAAAATGAATCTCAGAATTGGTATCCTCGGCCAGGTAAAGGTCGCGGGCTATCATCAGCTCCTCGGCAAGGGCTGGTATGCCTTTCATGCCCAGCATGGTGCTTACTATCCCCTCGTTCACCTTTGCCTTACCTGCTATAGAAGTATCTTCGGGATAAGAAATAACCTTGGCGCCAAAGTTTTGTACGTAAAGTAAGGCGCGTTCCATCAGCCCGGCATCCTGTACAGGGTGGTTACCATCGGTAAAGGCCTTTGCGCCGCTTTTAAACATATCAAACATTTCGGCCATATCTTTACCCTCGCGTTTGCTGGAAATAGCCCCTAAGGGGTATATATCCACCAGGTTGCCTTTTGCGCGGTTAAGCAGGTATTCAATCTCGGCCTTTGAGTGTACTGGCGGCTGGGTGTTAGGCATTAAGGCAATGCCGGTAAAGCCACCAGCGGCGGCGGCGGCAGTACCCGTTTGCAGGTCCTCCTTTGCTTCTAAACCAAGTTCGCCAACGTTACAGTTCAGGTCGAAAAATCCGGGCGAAACGTAATGGCCCTTGGCGTCAATAGTTTTAACATCCACATCTATGGATCTGGCTATTTTAGTAATGATGCCTTTTTCAATTAAAATATCGGCAACCTTATTATTAAAAGGCGAAGCGGGATCTACAACAGTGGCGGATTTGATAAGCAAATTCATTAGCGCTGTTTTATGGTGGGTTTAGCTGATATCTGTAGCTTGCGAAACACTTGTTTTATTGGTTTTAAAATACCGTATCAGCAGTATTTCGGCAGCCAAAAATATCAAGGCCAAAATTATACAAAGTTTCCATAATTGAAGCCCCGAATTTGCAGTACCTGCAATACTATCTGCATTTAGCTGGTTACTATTTAGTAACGTAGCGTTTTTAGGGAATATTTTATCCAGTTGGGCAGCGGATAGGTAGCTCAGGTCGCTTTCGCTACGGTTATCATTAAACGCCAGTACCGCCACCGTGCTATCCTGCTTTTTCAAATCGTAAATGCCGGTTTCAGTTAGCTGATCGGGCAGGTAAAGCAGGGTGTTTCCCTCCTGCTGCTTTACATCGGGGATGATGGTTTGCTTATCCCTAACCAGTTTAACCAATTGTTTTTCTGTTGATTGCAGTGGCACGGTTTCTATCGGCTGGTTATTACCTACGGTATAGAACAAAGGCTGGTCGTGTCCGCTCAGTAAAGCTATCCTTAAGGTTACCGGTACAAATAAGGCATGTACAGGCAGGTTGCTAAAATCTTCATCCAGGGCAACAGCGCTTACATATACTTTCCCCAGGCCAAATAATGAGCCCTGCCACAAAGGCTGCCCGTTTTGCAGGCGCATCAAATATTCACCACCGCGGCTGCCAGCGTTTAATATGTAATACTTTTTTACAGTGGGCAGATCAGGGTTTTGCGGGGCCGTTTCAAAAATGCTTTTAAATACCGGGCTTTGCAGGTTAATAGCAGCTACTTTGGTAGCCTCTGTTACCAGCCTTTCGGGAGCTGCAGCCCCTATAGGTTGCAGAAATGTTTTGTAACTATTGATGTCAGCATCGGCAGATGGAAACACCATCAGGGTGCCACCTTTACTTACATACGTTTTTAAAGACTGGGCCAAACCTGCCGATATGGTTTTGATATCGCTTAAAACAATAATTGGGTAGGCGTTTAACCCGGCATAATCAACATTGCCATCCGGCATCTGTTTTGATGCAAAAAAGCCATCAGAGGCAAAAACCGCACTTAAATATTTATTGAGCTGCCCGCCGTTTATCAGCAATACCGGCAGATGTTGGGTTACATTAAAGGTAAAATAGAACTTATTATCAAACGTTACCGGGTTATCCTGTAGCTCAATTTGGCCACGCTGCCAGCCACCTTGTAAGCCCGAAAACGACAAGGTGTCCGTTTGTGCCGAACGTGCGTTAACGGTAAAACTACCAATTGCCTTTTGTACACCGTTTATAATTAGTTTCAGCGGGATCTTTTCAGCTGCTTTATCTGCATAATTTCTGAGCCTTACCACCATCCGTTCGCTTTCATTTTGGCGATGGGTAGCGTTCAGCATCCAAACAGAATCTACCGCTACATTGGGCAGTGAATTTGCTCTCAACTGCACCAGATTTACCGGAAAGCCGGCATCCTGTGCAGCGGAGCTGCCTTGTATATTCTTCTGAAAATCGGATAGTATGTAGCTTTGTTTTGCAGAACCGGCTTGCATGTTCAGCAGGCTTTTTTGCCGCTCAATAATTTGATTGAGCTGCCTGCTTTGCGGGCTTATCTTTACCGCGTCTACTGCGTCGTTAAATTCGGTACGGTTTAGCAGGCGCTGGTGTTTGCCCTCAAAATCCTGCGTAAGCAATTGGAAGCGGTCGTTTATATGGTACGATGCTGCAATTTGCTTGGCTTTTTGTTTGGCCTCGTCAAGTAGGGTACCCTCGCGGTTAAGGATTTGCATGGAGTACGAGTTATCTACAAAAACACTTATCACCTGCTGCTTGCCCGCATTTATCTCATTGGCACCCGGTATATATGGCCTTGCAAATGCCAGCACCAAAAACAACAGCGCCAAAAGCCTTGATGCCAGTATCAGCCGTTCTTTTAAATTACGGTTACTGGCTTGCTGTTCCTGCACTTCTTTCAAAAACTGCACATTACTAAAATATACCTTTTTATACCGCCTGAAATTGAACAGATGGATAATAACAGGGATAGCCAGCGTTAACAGTGCGAATAAAAAAGCAGGATATAAAAAGTGCATTAATGTTTATGCCGATTGGATGTAATACAAATTTGCAAATTTATGTGCAGATGCGGGAATGATTTGGGGTTAATTTAGATAATAATATGGGCGTTTCATTTGCATGGCGGGAGATATAAAGCATCGCGTCTTTACGAATAAAACAATGTAGAGATGCTATACTTCGCGTCCCTGTAATTACCCCAACCATTATTTGCTCTTTACACAACAATCATGTAGCTTTAAGGCAACTTAAACAACATTAAATGAAATACTTATCCTTAAAACTATTTGTTGCGGCATGTTTATTTAGCAGCGCCGGCGTTTTTGCACAATCGCCGGATACCGTTGTTTTTAACCGCATCCGTAAAGCAGAACTTTCATCCTCGCAAATACCAAATATCGCACATTATTTAACCGACGTTGCCGGCCCAAGGCTTACCGCTTCGCCGGGTTATAAACGTGCGGCAACATGGGCGGTAGAAACCATGACCAAATGGGGGCTTGCCAACGCCAAATTGGAACCATGGGGAGATTTTGGCAAACAATGGGACCTTCAGGAATTTAGCGTCATCATGAAAACCCCTTATGTTCAACCTGTTATTGCCTACCCTAACCCCTGGAGCGCAAGTACCAATGGCTTACAGCAAGGGCAGGTAATTGTGATAACACCAAACCAGGCTATGGATACCACCTATATTGCGCAGCACGCACAGGATTTTCAAGGAAAATTCATCCTGATAGCAGGCAGCAGCTTTCAAAAAAAGGACGTAAACTTTAAACCATTGGCAGAACGGCTGACCGACGCGGATCTGGCTAACCTAAAGGATAATTATATGGTTACGCGTGAGCAGATAGCTCAGTATGCTGATTACTTTAAAATAATTAACGGTGTTGATGTTATTTTGAAAAAATCGGGGGCATTGGGCTTGATCAGCTCATCGGCAGGTAATAATAACGGTACCGTATTTGTACAGGGCTTTGCCGAGCATAAGCTAAACGCGGCAGATGCCATACCCGAACTAAGCATGGCCTATGAGGACGGGCAAAAAATAAAACGCCTTATACAAAGCGGCCACCCTGTTGAACTAGCAGTGAACATTAAAGCAAAAACTTATACTGATGATACCAAAGGTTACAATGTTGTTGCCGAAATATCGGGTACAGACCCAAAACTAAAATCGCAGCTGGTAATGCTGGGTGGCCACCTTGATTCGTGGCCTGCTGCTACCGGGGCTACTGACAATGCCGCCGGCTGTATTGTAATGATGGAGGCGGTGCGTTTATTGGATTCACTCGGACTGAAACCCAAACGCACCATTCGTATTGCGCTATGGGATGGTGAAGAACAGGGTCTGTACGGCTCATACAACTACGCCAAAAACCATTTTATGAGCACAGATTTTAAACTTAAACCCGAGCAGGCAAAAGTGTCGGCCTATTTTAATCTGGACAATGGTACCGGGAAGATTCGCGGCATCTACACACAGGGAAACACTGCCGTTAAACCAATTTTTGAACAGTGGTTTGCACCCTTCCATGACCTGGGCGCCAAAACGGTTACGTTAAGCAACACCGGATCAACCGATCATTTACCGTTTGATTGGGCGGGGATCCCGGGTTTCCAGTTTATACAAGATCCTATAGATTACGAAACAAAAACCCACCACAGCAACCAGGATAATTACGACCACCTGCAAATAGACGACCTGAAACAAGCCGCTATCATCGTAGCATCGTTTGTGTACCAAACCAGCATTGAGAAAGATATGATGCCACGCAAGCCTTTGGTTAAAGAGATATTTGCTTTTGACGGTTTGTAGGAATTTTTTTGATATTGAAAAGGCCTTTGCAGATAATGCTAAGGCCTTTTTTGTTGTTGCACTACGCATTATTGCCAGGCACGAAGCAATCTCCTGACTATGATGGTGGCGCTATTTTTCAAGTACATAAAAATACATAAATCGCTGTTTATAAAATAGATACCACCGTTTACGAGTGTTCACGGCAGTGAACGTGAACACTATGCGGGTAGTGAGGATGTTTTGGGGCGTTTAAGGACGTTTTAGGGCGGTTTTAGATGGTGATTACAAATTCACTCCTCTATTTTATTGATCAGAAGCGCCAACCCTGTTTTTACCTTTTTTATCAACCCCACCAGCTCCTCTTGCGACATATCCTGTTGCAGATCCTCCTCATTAATATCGTTCATTTTATCGAGGATGGCATCCAAACCAAGGTCATGCTCTTCGTTCAGGTTATCACCATCAAGTTCAAGCACTACAAACAAACTGGACAATCGCTGATAATAAGTGTCAGTGGTTAGCTTATCAAGCGTATGGTATTCCAGTTTAAGGCGGTATAAAAAATCCTCTAATATCATTAGTATAAAATAAAAACAGGTGGTTCAGTTAATTGCAATTAGCCAAACCACCTGCCGGTGAAAATATTGTTTTGCCGTAATTAATCTCTGTGCCTACGGCGGTGTTTATGGGTTTCGGCCTGTTTATGTTTTTTTGATTTACTTACGGTTTGCTTTTGCTCTGGCTGTTTAGTAACCAGTTGTTCTGCCTTTGTTGAAGCAGAATCAGTGCTCAATTGTTTAACCGTAAAGTTATTGCTGCGCAGGCTGTATTCCAGCTGGCGTTTTGCGCCGGTTGGTTTGGCTAATGAGTCATTACTATTGTATATCGGAAACTCGCGGATCAGCTTCCCTTCCTTAATGTAAAAGTTATCATTACCACGGTAGCCCTTTTTTTGCGAGCTGGTAAGTTTGGGAAAATCCAGCTTATCGGCATCGTTGTTATTAAACTCAAATGCATAGATCTTAGCATAGTTAACGGTGTCTTTTCCCTTTGATTGGATCAGGATCTCCGGGTTACCATCCATATCCATATCGGCGTTAAATACATCGGTAATAGCACCTTCAAGGTCGCCGGTGGTGGTTGTGTATTTCATTTTCGACGAATCTGAATGCAGAATAGCGAACGACCCAACCTGGGTGGAGCCCCTGCCCCAACTTACCACATCATAAGTTTGGCCCGGCGATACTTCTATCGCCTTATGAAAACGGAATGGTTGGATTATAGCAGGTTTGGCTACCACGTTATTATTCGCCACAGGCTTTTTAGTGTCGTTGCCACAGCCTGCTATTAATAGCCCTATTGCCGATATGAATAAATAATTTCTAAAATTCATACTCAAATATAGCGTTTAGTTAAACATCATATCCGGCGACACTTCTCCTTTTGGCTTACCCGGTATGGTCATATAAACCCTTAAACCACTGGCGGATGAATTTGCATCCACATATTTGATAGTGATTTTATGGTACCCTTTAAGCAACGGTATTACTCCTTGCTGCTCAACCAGGCCGGTGCGGCCATCGTTATCTACAATTGGCACATCATCGATCAATAAAACCGAACCGTTTGATGACGCTGTTGAAAACCCATAGTTGCCATCAACATCGGCCCTTAAATAACCGTTAAATACCACGCCGTATTTGTTAAACGCTTTTTTAAAGGCACTTAGTGCAGTGCTGAAGCTTTTTGCCACCCCAGTATCAATTACCGCTGCTGAGTTTATTTGTGTTGTATTTACATAAGTACCTGCCGATGCCTGGTATTTTAAACCCGGGGTATTGCCTGTATAGTTAACAGCAGCCAACGGCGCTTTGTTAAAAATTTTAGCGGCAGTAATAACGCTGCGTTTACCAGAAGGCGTTACCACAATTGTTTTCAGGTCGCGGTATTCATCTAATGGCACCGGATAGCTCATTGGACTGGTATATAACAATTCCGTTTCGCGCGGGGTGTAGCCATCTATAGTGTAATAGATCTTAGCACCCTTAACAGGCGATTTAAGGTTAACGTTAAGCGTATTGCCTATCATAACTGTATCGGTAGCACCTATTGCAGCAGGTACGCGATAGTTGTAACCATTTTTATCTAACCTGGCCAAGTGTTGCGGTAAACGGGCTTCTGAAAAGTCCTGGTAATTTTTATTAGCTATGGGTGTCCATGCTACTTCAGATAATGCCAGCATGCGTGGCAGGATCATGTATTCAATTTTAGTTTCTGTAGTGATATATTCCGTCCAAAGGTTGGCTTGTACGCCTTTAATATATTTTTGCTGTTCGGGTGTTAAGGCTGATGGTGTGGGGTTGTAGGCATAGGTTTTTTGAATAGGTGCGCTGCCGCCAATACCTACGGGTTCCTGGTTTATTTTACCTTGTGCATGGTCGAAATATAGGGCCTGGCTACTTGGGGTCATGATTACATCATGGCTTTCTTTAGCGGCCTGTATGCCACCTTCTTCGCCTCTCCAGCTCATTACCGTGGCGTTTGGTGCCAGTCCGCCTTCCAGTATTTCGTCCCAGCCAATAATACTGCGGCCTTTGCTGTTCACAAATTTTTCCATTCGCTGGATGAAATAGCTTTGCAGGCCATGTTCATTTTTCAGTTTAAGACGCTTGATCAGGTCCTGGCAAAATTTCGACTGTTTCCATACATCTTTCGGTGCTTCATCACCGCCTATATGGATGTATTTGCTTGGGAAAAGGTCTATCACCTCGGTCAACACATCCTGCAAAAAGCCAAATGTTTTTTCGGACGGGCAGTAGATATTGTTAAACACCCCCCATTTGCCCGATACCTCATATTTCTGACTTGGATCGCAGCTTAACTCCGGGTATGCCGCTAATGCAGCCAAAGCATGGCCGGGCATTTCAATTTCGGGCACAATAGTGATATAGCGATCGGCCGCATATTTGATCACATCGCGGATCTGATCCTGCGTGTAGTAGCCTGATACCGGCACGCCATCGTACTGTAGCGGTGTACGGTCTTTGTAATTACCGATAACGCTTTCCTTACGAGTACTGCCAATTGAGGTAAGTTTTGGATATTTTTTGATCTCGATGCGCCAGCCCTGGTCGTCGGTTAAATGCCAGTGGAAAGTATTTAACTTGTAAGTAGCCATCAGGTCGATATACCTTTTTACAAACTCTACCGAGAAAAAGTGGCGGCAAACATCAAGCATCATGCCCCTGTAGCCAAAACGCGGGTAATCTTCAATAGTTACAGCCGGTAATTTAGCGGTAGCCCCTCTTTCAAGCGGGATGAGTTGTATCAATGTTTGGATGCCGTAAAACAAACCTGCTCCTTTACCGGCAACGGTAATTTGCTGCGGGGTAATGGTGAGACGGTAACCCTCGGCAGGCAGGTTTTCGGTACCTGTTGATGTTAAATATATGGTTGTTGTACTTACCCTTGCATTACGTAAGGAAACCTGCTTGTTATAAGCCATGTTATTGGCCAGGTATGAGGAGAAGAACTGTACCGCTTTATTATTTGGTGTATCGGCCTGTATGATGGTTTCCTGGCTCAAAACAAACTCGCCAGGGGCTTTTTTTATTGATACAGGCGCAGGGATGATACCCGCGTATGGGTCTGTATCCTGGGCGTTAACGCAAAAAGAAGATGCCACCAGTAAAGCAGCTAACAGTACATATTTTCTTTTATTCATAGTAAAAACAGATCAGGTGTATAATGAGGTGGTGAATTTAACATTATTTAAAAAAAATGCATCATACTAACCCAAAAATTACACAAACAGAAACAAAAAAGCCGTATTCTTATTATGAATACGGCTTTTTAAAATATTTTAAGATTGGCAGGATGCGAAGTATCGCCTCGCTACATTATGCAGTTACAACGTGCTCTTTTGCAGCCAGGTAACGCTCGGCATCTATAGCGGCCATGCAACCCGTTCCGGCTGCGGTAACAGCCTGTCGGTAGATATGATCCTGTGCATCACCGCAGCAAAACACGCCTTCAATATTTGTTTCGGTTGAACCAGGACGAGTGATGATGTAACCTGTTTCGTCCATGTGTATAGTGCCTCGGAAAATATCAGTGTTAGGTTTGTGACCAATGGCTACAAAAAAGCCGGTAACATCCAGTATCCTGTCTTCGTTGGTTACGTTATTGCACACCTTAACCGCGTTAACACTTTGGCCATCACCAAGTATCTCAATGGTATCGGTATTGTATAGTATCTCGATATTAGGCGTGTTCAATACGCGGTGTACCATTGCTTTTGAAGCGCGGAACTCATCGCGACGAACTATCATGTAAACTTTACGGGCCAGTTTAGCCAGGTAAGTTGCTTCTTCGGCAGCGGTATCACCGGCACCAACTATAGCAACATCCTGCCCTTTAAAGAAAAAGCCATCGCATACTGCGCAGGCTGAAACGCCAAAGCCGCTGTATTTCTGCTCAGAATCTAAACCCAGCCATTTTGCTGATGCACCGGTAGAGATGATCACCGTATCGGCCAGAATAGTTTTGCTTTCGTCAACCGTTACTTTGTGTGGCAATGATGAAAAATCCACCGAACTTACGTAACCAAAGCGGATATCGGTACCCAGGCGTTCTGCCTGTTTGCGAAAATCTTCCATCATTTCGGGGCCCATGATGCCATCAGGGTATCCGGGGAAATTCTCAACATCAGTAGTTTGGGTAAGCTGCCCGCCGGCAAGCATGCCTGTATACATAACCGGGTGCAGATCGGCGCGCGAAGCATAAATTGCTGCGGTATACCCCGCCGGGCCCGATCCAATAATTAGGCATTTTACGTGTTCAGTATCTTGTGACATTTGTATTTTAATAATGAGATGCGAATTTAAGATTTATAGATGATTGCACCAATAGGTAATAGTCAACATACTGCCATACCTTAATGACTATTTACCAACATTGGCTTTTAGCACTCTAATAAAATTACCACCTAAAATCTTGTCGATATCCTTTTCGGTATACCCGAGTTTAAGCAGTTCGGCGGTGATCTTGGGGTAGTCGGTAACGCTGTCTAACCCTAATGGGTACGATTCTGCACCATCAAAATCCGAACCTATGCCAACGTGGTCGGCGCCTATCAGCTTCACCATGTAGTCGATATGTTTAATAAGCATGCTCAATGGTGGCCTAAACTGGTCAGATTCCTCTTTGTTAATAACATTTAAGCGGATGCTGGCCAGATCATAATCATTGTATATCTTAATCAGCGAGTCAAGCTCGGGTTTATGTTTAGCAAGATACGCTTCATGCCGGGCATCGTAAGTACTATCAATAAAACCGCTGTAAAAATTAAGGAATACTACCCCGCCATTTTTGGCAATGGCTTTCAGCTGGTAATCCTTCAGGTTACGCCTATGGGGGTTTAATGCATAAGCACAACTGTGCGATGCAATAACAGGCTTTGTTGTAATAGCCATTACATCATTAAACGTTTGTTCGCCGGGGTGCGAAAGGTCTATCATCACGCCCAGGTTATTCAACTTTTTAATAACCTGCTTACCAAAATCAGTAAGTCCTTTATGTTTTAATGAATCGCCATGCAGTGTTTCATCACGGGCGGATGATGCCCAACTGGTGCTATTATTCCACGTGAGGGTAAGATAGGCCATACCGCGTTTATGCAAACTATCTATATAATCCAGCCTGTCTTCTATCATATGGCCACCTTCTACCCCTATCATGGCAGCCAGTTTATTTTGTTTAACTGTTTTTTGGAGGTCAGCAGCAGTACGTACTAATTTTATTTTATCGGGGTTGCGGTTGATGAGCGCGTATAACGTATCTATCTCGCGGTTAGCATAAGCGTAAGCTGTGCCGTTACCATACTGGTCGCCACACCAGATGGAAAACACCTGCACATCAAGCCCGGCGATTTTGGCACGTATTAAATCGAAATTGCCGGTAGTTTGTAATTTGCCCAGGTCGGCCTTGGTTATCAGTTGGTTTGATATGGCATCGTTGTGGGTATCTACCAGGATTGCCCGTTGGTGGACCTGGTTAGCATTTTGAGCAGATGCGGTGAGTGTAAGCACTGATAATAGAACTGGCAGAAAGAGCTTTTTCATATTTTAAGATAGAATTACCCCGTTTTTAAAAGTGAAAACCGGATTGCAAAATGTAATGAACAATGGAACCAATAATTGCCAAGGTACCAATCACCACACATAACGGACCGATAACTTTTGAATTAAAATCATCTATTATAAAGTCTCTAATATTCTTTGGATCATAAATTACGGTCACGTTGTCCCCTTCTTTATATGAAGGATTAATGAATGCATGCCTGGAACTTATACCAAATGTATATTTTTCGGTTACCCATTCTTTATCTGTAGTCACAAATCTAATAATTGGTGAATATATTGTGTATCTGTGACCACCACTATTACTAATTTCTTCATCCATGGCAAAAACCACGCCCTTTACTTTAATACCGGTAGTAGTTATTTTTTTGCGCTTTGCCGACACACCGTTCCCGGCAATTAAAATTGCGATACCAATTAAACCTCCTACTATTTCGATATAGTTAGCATCGCTTAATTCTATATTCATAATAACTAATGTATAAAAAAGACGCGAAGTATCTCGTCTCTACAATTGATTTCGAAGTATTGAAATCTTAAAACCATGTCATTGCTGTAAGCGATAGCGTGGCAATCTTTTAAGGACAAGTGTAGGCTTTGCATAAATGAATAGCCTAAAGAGATTGCCACGTCATTACATTCCTTTACAGCAATGACATGGTAGATGTTACGTCTGTATTATGCCCACATTAAATTGTTTTTCTATCGGGGCATGATTGGCAGCTTCTATACCCATCGATATTACCTTGCGGGTTTCCAACGGGTCGATGATGCCATCAACCCAAAGCCTTGCGGCGGCATAATATGGGGTGGTCTGGGCGTTGTAGCGGTCGGTGGTTTGTTTCAGCAGTTCGGCTTCTTTAACATCATCCACTTCCTCGCCCTTGGCTTTTAATCCTGCAGCCTGCATTTGTACCAGCACTTTGGCTGCCTGGCTGCCACCCATTACCGCTATTTTGGCCGATGGCCAAGCGTAAATCAACCGTGGGTCGTAAGCCTTACCGCACATGGCGTAATTGCCCGCTCCGTATGAATTACCTATTACAATAGTGAATTTTGGCACTACAGAATTGGCTACAGCATTCACCATTTTGGCACCATCTTTTATAATGCCGCCGTGTTCGCTGCGGCTGCCCACCATAAAACCGGTAACATCCTGCAAGAAAACCAGCGGGATCTTCTTTTGGTTACAGTTCATGATAAAACGGGTAGCCTTATCGGCCGAGTCGGAATAGATAACCCCGCCAAACTGCATCTCGCCTTTTTTTGATTTGATAACCTTACGCTGGTTGGCTACAATACCAACCGCCCAGCCATCAACCCGGCCAAGTCCGCAGATGATGGATTGCCCATAACCTGCCTTATATTCCTCAAATTCCGAATCATCAATAAGGCGTTTGATGATCTCGTACATATCATAGGCCTTCTCGCGGTTATCGGGCAGAATGCCGTAAATATCTTTTTCGTTTAGTTTTGGTGCCAATGGCTTTATCCTGTCGAAGCCGGCTTTTGTATAATCGCCAACCTTGTTCATGATATTGCGGATAGAATCGAGGCAGGTTTGATCATTGGGATGTTTATAATCCGTTACGCCCGAGATCTCGCATTGGGTAGTTGCGCCGCCAAGGGTTTCGTTATCTACATCCTCGCCTATAGCCGATTTAACCAAATACGACCCCGCCAGGAAAACAGAACCGGTACCCTCTACTATCATGGCTTCATCACTCATAATAGGCAGATAAGCACCGCCAGCTACGCATGAACCCATGATAGCAGCTATCTGGATGATACCCATGCTACTCATTTGTGCGTTATTGCGGAATATGCGGCCAAAGTGCTCTTTATCGGGGAAGATCTCGTCCTGCAGGGGTAAATACACACCGGCCGAATCTACCAGGTAAATAATAGGTAGGCGGTTTTCCATCGCGATCTCCTGTGCGCGCAGATTTTTCTTAGCTGTTATAGGGAACCAGGCACCGGCCTTAACGGTGGCATCATTAGCAACAATTACACATTGCCTGCCGCTTACATAGCCAATACCGCAAACCACACCCCCACTTGGGCAACCACCATGTTCGGCATACATACCATCGGCAGTAAAAGCGCCTACTTCCAACCAGGGTTGATCGTCGTCTATGAGGTAAGCAACACGCTCGCGGGCAAGCATTTTTCCTTTTTCCTTTTGTTTTGCAGCAGCCTTTTCGCCACCACCCATAAATATTTTTTTAAGCTTTGTATTAAATTCGTAAACGAGTTGTTTGTTAACGTCCTCATTTTTATTGAATTCTAGATCCATACGCGTATTATAATAGGTTGTGTAATTTTAGGAAAATTAATCAGGAAAAACCTAAACGTATAGAAATTTATTATGCATGCATAATAAATGGAAGCAATTATCTAACTTAAACTTATGTTAAGTTCCTGTCCCTAAACCAAACTTCATCAGGCTTTATATCGATATTCTCCATCAGGTTAACCAGTTCTATCGGATCGACAGAAGTAAGTATTAGATTACGGTTAGCAGGTTTAAGGTAACGCTGCTCTACCATTACATCCATCTGCTTTAGCAGGTTGTCATAAAAGCCGCCAATATTCAATATCCCAACGGGGTGGTTGTGCAAGCCTAATTGCAGCCAGGTAAGCACTTCAAAAAACTCTTCAAGCGTGCCAAAGCCACCTGGCAGCATAATGATGCCGTCGCACAAATCGTTCATCATTTGTTTGCGCTGATGCATATTCTCTACAATGTGTAACTTGGTTATGCCGGTGTGGCCAACCTCCTTATCCATTAAAAACTGTGGGATAACACCTATCACTTCTCCGCCCCTGCTTAAAACAGCATCGGCCAGCAAACCCATTACGCCAACATTGCCACCGCCATATACCAGGATGATATTTTTGCTTACCATCACTTCGGCAAGGAGTTCAATAGCTTGTTTTAATACCGGGTCGCCGTTAAAATTGGCACCGCAGAAGATGCAGATGGCTTTCATTGAGGGTGAGTGATTATATTATAAAACAACGGTTGATTGGGTGAATAGTTTAAAGTCATTCACTCAATCAACCATTCACTAATAACTATCGTGTATAATTCGGAGCTTCTTTGGTGATCGTAATATCGTGCGGATGGCTTTCGCGCATACCGGCAGCAGTAATACGTACAAATTTGGCTCTTTGCAGGTCTTCAATATTAGCGGCACCACAGTAGTGCATACCGGCACGTAAACCGCCAATATATTGGTAAACTACCTCGGCCATGTTACCTTTAAACGGTACGCGGCCAACAATACCTTCGGGTACCAGTTTGGTTACCACATCGGTCTCATCCTGGAAGTAACGGTCTTTAGATCCCTTAGCCATAGCCTCAATTGAACCCATACCACGGTACGATTTAAATTTACGGCCTTCGTATATAATGGTTTCGCCCGGTGCTTCTTCCACCCCTGCAAACAGCGAACCTGCCATAATAGTGCTTGCACCCGCAGCTATCGCTTTAACAATATCGCCGGTTTGTTTAATACCTCCATCGGCAATAACAGGGATACCGGTACCTTCAAGCGCTTTGGCGCATTCATAAACAGCATATAATTGCGGTACACCCACTCCTGCTATGATACGGGTGGTACAGATAGAACCCGGCCCAATACCTACTTTAACGGCGTCGGCACCTGCATCGGCAAGCGCCCTGGCGGCATCGGCAGTAGCTATGTTACCCGCTATCACCTGCAGATCGGGATAAAGTTGTTTAACGGCCTTTACCATATCGATAACCCCTTTTGAGTGACCGTGAGCAGTATCAACAGTTATTACGTCAACACCGGCATTGTAAAGGGCCGTAACGCGGTCAATATTATCAGCAGCAACACCAACAGCCGCACCTACACGTAAGCGGCCAAATTCGTCTTTACAGGCGTTAGGGAAGTTTTTTACTTTTTGGATATCCTTATAAGTGATCAATCCTACCAGTTTACCATCCTTATTAACAACCGGTAGTTTTTCAATTTTGTTATCCTGTAAAATGGCAGCAGCATCTTGCAGGGTTGTACCCTGCGGCGCTACTATGAGGTTTGTTTTAGTCATTATTTCGCTAACCGGCACGGTCAGGTCTTTCTGAAAACGCAGATCCCGATTGGTGATAATGCCTTTTAGTTTACCATCAGCATCAATTACCGGGATACCACCAATGCTGTTTTCGCGCATGATGTTTACGGCATCAGACAGCAGAGCGTTTTCCAGCAGAGTAACCGGCTCCTGGATCATACCGCTTTCAGAACGTTTTACTTTACGTACCTCATCGGCTTGTTGCTTTATGGTCATGTTTTTGTGCAGCATACCAATACCACCTGCCTGGGCAATGGCAATAGCCAGGCCTGCTTCGGTTACGGTATCCATTGCGGCCGAAATAATCGGGATATTCAAACGGATCTTTTTTGTTAAAAAAGTGCTCGTGTTAACTTCGCGCGGTAGTACTTCTGAATAAGCGGGGAGTAATAGTACGTCGTCATAGGTCAATCCTTCGGCGACAAATTTGGATGGGTCTAACTGCATAGCAAATAATTATTTGGAGTTATTATTTGCCGGGCAAAGCTAACAAAATTTATGGAATTTAAGATGTACGATTTTAGATTTGTGTAATCCTGACAATGCCTTGATTATTCAAAATCTAAAATCGTAAGTGTGCAATCGCAAATCGGTTAATATTTCCCTACGATCACTTTATAAAAGTTATCAAAGTCCAGGTATTTATTGGCAAGGGCTTTTAGTTCCTCAGCAGTGATATTTTTTACCGTTTGGGTATAGCGTTCGTAATAATCATAATCAAGACCGGCAAAATACAGGTTCTTGAATTTATCGGCATGCGACATCACATTCTCCAAGCTGCCCAAAAGCGAGCCCAACATAAAGTTACGCACCAGCGAAAGTTCTTCTTCGGGAATCAGATCAGTTTTTAAAAGATTAACCTCTTTCTCTATCTCGGCAACGGCTGCTTTGCAAACATCGGCGCCAACTTCTGATGCGATAAAGAACGATCCGGTTTGCTTAAATGATGACATACCTGAGCCTATCCCATAAGTATACCCCTTATCTTCGCGGATATTAGCCATCAATCTTGAACCAAAATAGCCCCCTAGTACCGTATTTAAAACCTGCATCCCCGGAAAATCAGAATGGGTGCGGTTTATAAATAGTGTACCTATGCGGATAGCCGATTGCAGCGCGCCTACTTTCTCAATATAAATAAAACGCTCGGATGATGGTTGCAGATCCGGTTGTGTAGTATCGGCAGGTGTACTTACCTCGCCCCATGCGCCTTCAAACGTGGCAGTAACCGCTTCCAATATCTGCGGGTCGGCTTTGCTGGCTATGATGATATTGCAGTTGCCTGGCTGGTACATTTGCTTAAAATTGGTCAACAGGTCTTCTCTTTTCAGGGATTGGAAATCTTCCGGTTGTGCAGCCAAGCCGTAAATGGTTTCGCCGTATAAAGCTTTGTTAAATTCGCGGCGGGCCACAAAATCATTCTTTTGCAGGCTTACCTGTAATTTTTGCTGTTGGTTACGTACAAAGGTCTCTAGTTCCTTTTCAGGAAAGATGGAATCCGTAAGGATATCTTTCACAACCGGCAGGGTGGCCTGTAAATGCTTCGTGAGCGTAAAAAGGGTTACCTGCGAGTGGTCGTAGCTATAGTCAACCTGTAAAAAGGCACCGTAAAAATCAATTTTATCCGCTATTTGCGCGGCTGTTAATTTGCTTGTGCCGTCGGTAAGCATGGTGTTAACCGCCACATTAAGCAGCGGTTTTTTTGGCTCAAAACGCGAGTTCTGAAAAATCCATTCTATCCGCACCAGATCCTGCCCGCCCGAGTTGAAGGTAAAGATCTTACAGCCATTTTTAAGCGTGCTGCTTTCGGGATGGATCAGATTTATATTTTCTACCCCATTAAATTGCGGGGGTGTTTGTCTGTCAAGTTTAGTCATTTGTCATTGAGTCATTAAGTCACTACCTTATTGGATTATCTCCTGCGTTTGGCCCGGACAATTCTACTAATTCTCTAATTCTGTTAATTCTGATTCAGATGCTTCTACCGGCTGCGCCAAATAAACAAGCGTTGACGAGTTCTCTTTCCTGAAGATGAGATTGGCATGCTCTTTTATCTGCTGTGCGGTTACGGCTAAAAACCGTTCCGATTCGTGGTTAAAATCCCCCGCATCACTCATTAACTCGTAAAAGGCCAGGTTCATGGCTTTATCTAAAAGCGACATCTCTGAGAATACCAGGGTCGATTCTGTTTTGTTTTTCACCTTGGTCAGCTCATCGGCGGGTACATCTTCTGTTTTCAGCTTTTCAACTTCCTGCCAAAGTGCTTGTTCCGCTTGTTCAATGCTTACGCCTTCCAGCGGCTTGCCTTCCAGCACAAACATACCCGTGTCAAGGCTGCCTGTTATATAGGCATGCACTTCGCTAAACAGTGGCTTATCTTTTACCAGGCTACGGTACAGACGTGATGAATTACCCCGTGAAAGGATATCCGACATCAGTTCGACCGCGTAATAACTATCATCCAAACGGCCTTTCATCTGGAAAGCGATGTACACATCATTTAGCGGCACTTTTGCAGTAACCGTTTCGCGGCGTTCATCATTCTGGGCCGGTTCCTGCGGCAGGTTACGTACGTACTTATCGCCGGCAGGGATCGGGCCGAACCATTTTTCGGCCATGGCTTTTATATCTTCGGTTTTTACATCACCGCCCACAACCATAATGGCGTTTTGGGGGGTGTAATGTTTTTTAAAAAATGCTTTTACATCCTCAATTTTAGCATCCTCGATGTGTTTGATTGTTTTACCGATAGTTGCCCAGCGATATGGGTGCTTCTTGTAAACCATTGGCCTTAACTTTAACCAAACATCGCCGTAAGGCTGGTTCAGATATCGCTGTTTAAACTCCTCTATCACTACGTTGCGCTGCACCTCAAGGCTTTTCTCGCTAAAGGCAAGGCTAAGCATACGGTCGCTTTCCAGCCAAAAGGCGGTTTCCAGGTTAGCCGATGGCAGCGTGATATAATAGTTAGTAATATCATTGCTGGTAAAAGCGTTATTTTCGCCGCCTACACTTTGCAGCGGGCCGTCATAGTTGGGGATGTTTACAGAGCCGCCAAACATCAGGTGCTCAAATAAATGCGCAAAGCCGGTTTGCCCGGGGTCTTCGTCCCTTGCACCAACATCATACAGGATGTTTAGCACGGCCATTGGGGTTGTATTATCTTCGTGAACAATAACCCTAAGGCCATTATCCAGTGTAAATCGATTGAATTTAACCATGTAATAACGATTAATTAACGGTAGGCAAATGTATAATTTTTGTTATCCCGTGGTGTAGAAATGGTGTAAACTTTTTTAAGGCTCCGTTTATATGACGTTTAAGGTGGGCTTATTGTTACGCTTAAAAATACTCTTAAAGGCTACTTACTTCTCTTTATGAAATCTGTTAGATAAAAATTTTATAATTTTATAATTCCTGATGAATGACATGCTTACCAACGATCAGCTTATAAAAGAATTATCGGCCGACCCGACCAAGGGTTTCATTGAACAGCTCTCGGTAACGTTAAGAGGGCAGCATTTTAATATCAATCAACTTATAGACATTACCTTTCACCCGGATACACAAGTAGGCTTCCGTGCAGCATGGCTGCTGGATACCATCATACTGGCCGAACCCGAACGATACATCGACAACCTGGAGTACTTTGTAAAGCGAATGAGCCAGGTTACCAACGCCAGTTGCAAACGGCATTACACCCGTATTATGATGCACATTACCGCGCCAAATGCGCCGAAGGCTGTTAAAGAAAAACTCGCTTCTATCGACCTGGAAACTGTAGTAGAACAATGCTTCGACTGGATCATAGACACGAAGGTGAAAGCAGCCGTTAAGGTATTTGCGGCAGACACCCTGTTTAATTTATGCGGCCGGTACAATTGGATAAAAGAAGAACTGGCCAGCCAGGTACAATTTATGATGCGCGATGGCGGCGCGGCCATTCAATCAAGAGGGAAGAAACTTTTGGCCTGTTTGCAATTGTGAGCGGGCAGTTTGCAGTAAAATATATTGCTTACTGCAAACTGTTCGCTGCAAATTTACTGCGTCGGCCTATCGCTTCCGTGCAGGTTGTCGCTTACCTGGTGGTGGTGCAATTTGGCAGATATAGCCGATGAGCTGTCATCTGCATAAGCACCATAAGCATTTACCAAAATACCCTTAAGGTTATATTTTGGTGAGCTGATGCCGTACACAATTGACGTATCGTCCGGATTGCTTTGTCCCTCGAAACGATAGAACTCGTCAATCTCAAAATCATCGGCAGTCATATGTATATCCTTTGATTTATCATCTATGGTGTCGCCTTCAAGGCTCAGGTTTGCGGTGTATCCTCTTTTTGTAAGGTCGTTAGTGGCATCCACTAATGTTTCAAAATTTTTCATGGTAGTAACGTTTATTTTGGTGTGATAACGATTGCATTTAAATAACCACAAAGCCTAACCGTTGTTTTATTACCGATGGCATATTATCTAAAAAATTACAAAACCGGCACACATTATCCTTTAGTTAATATTTATATAATCACAGATCAAATTATATTTTAATTTTCCTTAACAGTAATCTTTATAAAATATTTTAAAAACTATTGGTAAATATTTAAAAACTCCTGCACTTGTTAGGAAATAGCGGAAAGGAGGTTTGATTCAAATAAAGAAAATATACGGCACCGGGCATTAAGCTGTAAGCCACCCCTCTTGGGCATCAACAGCAAAAGCACATCTGAATATTTTAGTAATTTATTAATCATTAAACCATGAGAAAACTTTCATCTATACTGTTAGCAGCATTATTGTTTACTGCATGCCAAAAAGAAAAAGCAACCGTAGCCCCTCCTATATCAGCCAAGCCTGCAGACGAAGTTGCTGCAACGCCCGGATCGAAACTTAGAACCAATGCTACTATTAGCTGGAGCGGCTACACGTGGAATGTAAAAGCCCCAACAGGCACAGCAGGCCCCGGCCCCAATTACTGGAACCCCGCTAACGTTTGGGTTGATGTAAACGGCTGGCTGCATTTAAAGATCTCTAAAAATCCCACAAACAACCATTGGGAATGCGCCGAGATTTCAAGCTCACAAAACTTTGGTTATGGCACTTATCAATGGCAAATTGACGGCCCTATAGCCACGTTTGATAAAAACATTGTGCTGGGCTTATTTGACTACTCGGGTAACGATGGCCGCGACGAAATAGATATTGAGTTTGCAAGATGGGGCAACTCGGCATGGCCAAATTTAAACTATACCATATTCCCAAAAGCCGGCGACCCGCCTGCAGCAGCAAGCTACTCTACCGAGTTTACATCGCCGGGGGGTACTTATACTACACATAGGTTTAAACGAACATCTACCAGTGTGGTATTTAAAAGCCTTTATGGGTTTTATGATGACGATACCAACCTGTTCCTTACCAAAACATTTAACAGCCCGGGTACCTCTATCAGTACTTTAAGCATGCCGGTGTTGCTAAACCTTTGGTGTTTTAACGGCCTTGCACCATCAAATGGGCAAGGTGTTGAGGTGGTTATACATAATTTTAAGTTTACAGCCTTATAAAATCTCCCTCTATTAAGCAAAGGTCCCTGAACATAGGGCCTTTGCTTATAAACAACAAGAGCCGCCCAAAGGCAGCCCTATTGCATGAACCGTTATTTTAAATTTGAGATCTCAACCACACGCTCTCTCACAAATCTATCTCACCCCTCCCGTTTCTTATCTCAACTCTTGTTATCGGCATTCATAAATACAAAGTTATTATCAAACATATCCAGCTTTATCTTGCTATCCCTATCCACTTTACCGGCCAGTATCTGTTTTGATAATTCGTTCAGTATTTTCTTTTGTATAACACGTTTTAATGGCCTTGCACCAAACTGTGGGTCGTAACCTAATTGGGCCAGCCAATCCAAAGCTTCTTCTGACGCTTCGATGGTTACTCCCATTTCGGCCAGGGTTTGCTGTACCTGTCTGAACTGTAGTTTCACAATATCTGTTATCTCATCCCTGCTTAGTGGGGTAAACATAATGATCTCGTCTATCCTGTTCAGAAACTCGGGGCGGATAGTTGCCCGTAACAGCGTAAACAATTCGTTTTTTGTTTTGGCGATAACTTCCTCGCGGTTATTATCTTCCAGTTCGGCAAAGTTTTCCTGTATGATGTTTGAGCCGATGTTAGATGTCATGATGATGATAGTGTTCTTAAAGTTCACCACGCGGCCTTTATTATCGGTTAGGTGCCCGTCATCCAATACCTGCAACAGGATGTTAAATACATCCGGGTGTGCTTTCTCTATCTCGTCCAGCAATACTACGCTGTATGGTTTACGGCGTACGGCTTCGGTCAACTGTCCGCCTTCATCATACCCTACATATCCTGGAGGCGCACCTATCAGCCTTGATACCGAATGGCGTTCCTGGTATTCGCTCATATCTATCCGCACCAATGAATTTTCATCATTGAACAAATATTCGGCGAGGGCTTTAGCCAACTCAGTTTTACCCACGCCGGTAGTCCCCAAAAATATGAATGATCCTATTGGCTTACGTTTATCCTGTAAACCGGCACGACTGCGGCGTATAGCATCGCTAATAGCTTCAATAGCTTCCTCCTGTCCTGCTACACGTTTGTGCAGTTCATCTTCAAGGTTTAGCAGTTTTTCGCGTTCGCTTTGTATCATTTTACTCACCGGGATGCCTGTCCATCGGCTTACCACACCGGCAATATCGTCGGCAGTAACTTCCTCTTTCAGCATGCGGCTATCATCCTGGTTTTCGGCTAAGGCTGCTTTCAGTTTATCAACTTCCTGCTGAGCCTCAACAATGGTACCGTAGCGTAGTTCGGCTACTTTGCCGTAATCTCCGGCACGTTCGGCCTGTTCTGCTTCCAGCTTATAGTTTTCTATCTGCTCAACCTTTTGGTTAATGCCGTCAACAATATCTTTTTCGCCCTGCCATTTGGCGCGTAACGAATCGCGATCGGCAGACAGGTTGGCAATTTCTTCGCTCAGTTCGCTCACCTTACGGTCGTCTTTCTCCCGTTTGATGGCTTCGCGCTCAATTTCCAGCTGCATAATGCGGCGTTCCAGCTCGTCAACAGCTTCCGGTACCGAATCCATCTCTAAACGTAGTTTTGAGGCGGCCTCATCCATCAGGTCAATAGCCTTATCGGGTAAGAACCTGTCTGATATATAACGTTGTGACATTTCTACCGCGGCAATAATAGCTTCATCTTTTATCCGCACTTTGTGGTGGGCTTCGTAGCGTTCTTTCAATCCACGCAGGATAGAAATTGCATCGGCAGTATCAGGCTCATCAACCATCACCTTTTGGAAACGGCGTTCAAGGGCTTTATCCTTCTCTACGTATTTCTGGTACTCGTTAAGTGTGGTAGCGCCTATGGCCCTTAGTTCGCCACGGGCAAGGGCCGGTTTCAGGATATTTGCTGCATCCATCGCGCCTTCGCCTCCACCGGCACCAACAAGGGTGTGGATCTCGTCAATAAACAGCACGATCTCGCCATCACTCTGGATAACTTCTTTGATAACGGCTTTTAAACGTTCTTCAAACTCACCTTTGTATTTAGCGCCGGCTATCAGCGCCCCCATATCAAGCGAGTAAACCGTTTTTGTTTTCAGGCTCTCGGGCACATCACCTTTTATAATACGGAAGGCAATACCTTCGGCAATAGCGGTTTTACCCACGCCGGGTTCACCAACCAGTATCGGGTTGTTTTTGGTACGGCGCGACAGGATCTGGATCACACGCCTAATCTCTTCATCGCGGCCAATAACCGGGTCCAGTTTACCGCTTTCGGCATACTCATTAAGGTTACGGGCATATTTATTTAAAGCATTGTAGGTGGCTTCGGCGTTCTGATCTGTCACCTTGCTATCACCGCGTAAGCTTACAATGGCCTTTTTAAGGTCTTTTTCATTAACGCCTGCATCTTTTAAAACGCTTGCGGCAGCATCTTTGCCTGCTAATATACCCAACAGTATATGCTCTACAGATACAAATTCATCCTTAAATTCCTTTAAGTAAGCGTTTGCTTTTTGCAATGCAGCGTTTGAATTTGACGACAAATACACATCGCTCCCGCTAACTTTAGGGAATGATTTGATCTGCGCATCAAGCGTATCATTTAACCGGTTAAGGTTAACGTTAAGTTTTTTTAACAGGTAGCTTATAACGTTTTCATCAACCAGCAGTAAACCTTTTAGTAAATGCGCCGGTTCTATAGCTTGTTGCTGGTTACCGGTCACAATTTCGGATGCCTTTTGTACGGCTTCCTGGGCTTTTATAGTAAAGTTGTTAAAATTCATAGTACTCTATTACCCTCAAAACAATTGCCACTTTGCAAATAATGAACAAATGGCATTCAATTTTAAAATGAACAGACATTTTGTCAACAAGAACCGTAATTTTACATAATACAACTTACAGGAGTTACAAGATTATTACCCAAAATTTATATTTTTGGAGTCCCCTTACACAAAAACAACTTGGAAACGCATTTTTTTACAAAATTATCCCCTAAGTATAGTGCGGCTTACCGCAACTACTACACCTATCAAAATTTACAGGGGGTACGTACGGCCAGTTTTATTTTCCTTACGTTAAGTATAATTATCCGGATCCTTTATCACGTTTTCCCCGAGAGTTTAACCAAGGCGCAGAATTTCCCCGAATTTAATCTGATCAACTGGGTGTTTATTGCTGTAACACCATTCTTTTACCTGGTCAGCCATTTATTGGTAGTGCGGTTGCGTAAAACCAAACGGGCAACTGCCGAAATGGCTTTATTTGTTTTTGTATTTGCGTTATATATTATTTGCTGTGGTATGTACTCCAGCTTTATCTCCACATCCGACCCCAGCAACGCCCTTACGCTTTACCTTATCGCACTAAGTATTGTTAGCGTAATGTTTGTATTTGAGTACCACGAAACCATTGTATTGCTGATAGGTGTTGAAATGCTGTTTACCATGATGCTGTTTCACGCGCAGTCTGGCGCTACCGAAATGACGCATAACCAAATGATATCTGCCATTTTGCTAGCAGGTTTTTACTTAACATCAAGATACTTTTTCTCATACAAAGCCAGTTATTACGGCCAGATCATAGAGATCCGCCAGAAGAACCAGGAGATTGAGAAAGCCAACAACTTTAAAAACCAGGTTTTAGGCACCGTTGCGCATGATTTGCGTAATCCTATAGCGGCGGTAGAATCACTAGCGATGATGATGGAACTGGAGGATATTGACGAAGATACGCAGGAGAACCTGACGATGATGCGCGAATCGTGCGTTAAGGCGCGTACCATTATTGATGACCTGCTTGATGCAGCACGTAATGAAAACATGAACGGGCTTGATACAACACGTACCGAGCTTAATAAATGCCTGCAGGATATTATAGCCCCATGGAAGGTACAGCAAAGCAACGTGGTATTTATAAGTGATGCCAAAGCGGTTTACGCCATGATAAACCACGAAAAATTCCCGAGGGTAATAGATAACCTGATCAGTAATGCGCTAAAATTCAGCAAGGATACTGATCAGGTAGAGGTGTACCTTAACCGTGAAAAGAACAATATCATAATTGAAGTAAAAGACCACGGGCTGGGCATCCCTAAAGAGCTGATCCCGAAACTGTTTGAGCGCTTCTCGGGCGTGGGCCGTACGGGTTTAAGGGGCGAGCAATCTACCGGGATAGGCTTAAGTATTGTTAAGGATATTGTAGAAAGCCATGAGGGTAAAATAAGTGTAAGCAGTACAGAAGGCCAGGGCAGCACATTCACCATTACCCTACCTGTTGCCGAGTAATTTCCGTTATTCTGTTCCATTATAAAATGGAACAAGTGGAACAAACGGAACATATTGATAATCAAAATATTGGGATTTTTATTTCACCTCGCTATCTAAAGTTTTACTTTACAATTAAAGCATAAAAATCTAATTTTCAGTTAATTATAAAAATCCGGTTTTTGTTCCACTTTTTGTAAAACGAAACAAAAAACGGATGGGAAAATCATGACAAAAGTCGACTTTTTTCGCCTTTTTTCGCCCCTGGTTCGGCCTTTTTAGGCTTCGTAATGTAAATTAAAAGCAAATAAAGATATCTAAATAAATAGTTTATTTATAGATAGTTAACTATTTATAACTTGTTTAATTTTGTTCCGTTTTGTCCCGAATTGAACAAAATAATTTCGCCGTCACATCATAACTTCCCAGTTGTTGGTGCCCTCACAACAAACTGCATGCAGGGCGTATAAATTTGGTGAAGACACCAAATTGAGAGAAGGGGTTCCTGGCGCCGCTGGACCTCACATTACGTGCTCCGCAGGGTCTCTTTTCAGAAGACCCTGCGGCAACAAAACTTAAAACTTACTCATCTTCGCTCCCGCCAACAAAAAATTTTTTGTTAAAATTAACCAGGTAAAGCTCATTGGTAGCTCGGGTACAGGCGGTGTAAAACCAGCGTAAAAAGTCGGTATTCACCATCTCGTCGGTCAGGTAGCCCTGGTCAACAAAAACGGTTTCCCACTGGCCGCCCTGGGCTTTGTGGCAGGTAATAGCGTAGGCGAATTTCACCTGTAAGGCGTTATAGTATGGGTTTAGTTTCAATTCGTTATGCTTGGCGCGCTTGTTGGGGATATGGTCATAATCTTTCATGGCCTCCAGGTAAAAGCGCTTCTGGTCTATAGGTTGCAGGGCGGGCGCTTCGCTGTACAGGGTATCCAACAGTATCTTACAGTCCAGTACGGGGTCTTCCACGTAATCGGTAAACTCCAGTTGCACATCGGCAAACCTAAAGCCGTACATCTCTTCAATACGGCGCACTTTTTTTACCCGGGCAATATCGCCATTGGCAATAAAGCCGGTGCTGCCCTCCTCTTGCCCCTCCAGCCAAAAGTAATTGTTCTTCACTACCATCAACTGGTCGCCGCCGGTAAGCTCCTCCTCGCGCATCAGTATGCGCCCGCGGATCTGCCGGTTATACAGGTTAGCGTTTTTGTTACTGCGACAGATGATCAGTGTACCATCGTGCCCGTATTTACTGTAGGCATAGTTAAGCCCCTCTTCCAGCATATCGCTGCCCATACGGTAAACGTCCTTGTAACCTTTGGTCACAATTTGCGGCATTACCTCTTTACCCTCGCGGATAATATTGCGCACGTTGGTTACATTATACAATATGCCCGAATCCTTTTGCTGCCTCAGCACATCTGTAAGCTCGTAACTGTAAACGGTGAGGCCATAGTCGGCCTTCATCAGCTTTTCATCCAGCGCGGGGCTGTCATCGGCCCCAACCGGGGGTAACTGGGCGGTATCGCCAACAAGCAGCAGCTTGCAGTTTTTGGTATTGTACACGTAGTTTACCAGATCGTGCAGCAGGGTATCGCGGTTGTTGCCGCTTAGCGTATCAGATATCATAGACGCCTCATCTACTATAAAAAGCGTGTTGGCGTTCATATTCTCGGCAATGGCGAATGATTCATCCACGTTCAATGCCGATTTTTTACGGTAGATGCGTTTGTGAATGGTGAACGCCTTACGGCCACTGTAATTGGTAATTACCTTGGCGGCCCTGCCCGTTGGCGCCAGCAGTACCGATTTAAAGTTATACATAGGCAAAGCTTTTACCAGCGCGCCCACAATAGTGGTTTTACCTGTACCTGCGTAGCCTTTCAATATAAAGCAATCATCCTCTTCGCCACTGGTTAAAAAGGCGTGCAGCTTGCCAAACAGTTCCTGTTGCTGCGGGGTTGGCTGGTGCGGAAAACTCCTGGCGATATCGTTTAATACTGACACAGCACAAAAATGCTGATAAGTACGCGAAATAGGTAACAGGCGCGGCTTATTATTTTTATTACGAATTTAACCCATGCGGCATTTACTCACCCCGCCCCCAACGATAGTGGGGACTTGTCGCGCCCTCTCTGCTGCGCAAAGAGGGTAGAGAAAAAACAAACAGGACCCTCTAGAGGGTGGTCGAGCGAAGCAATGACCGGGTGAGTCAGCGGAGGCTGTACTATTTGGCGACAGCATTTAGACAGGTAACCCGCATGCATAGCGGCTTGTTGGTGACAACACCAACAAGGGCCAAATAAGTAACCGGTACAGTTTAATTATTTTGCGGATTGAATGTACGCGATTTTGCTTCTCCTGCTTTTTGTATTATCATTTCCGGCGGCTCATTTGCACTTATCTTAATGGTTATGCCCATATAATCAATTCCGTTATATTTACCCTTCCATGCCCCCGGGCATAAGTCATAATAACTTGCCCATGCAGCGCCCGCATAATTTGGTTGAGTACTGATGGCAAAATTATGGTCGTCAGAAAATTTTATGTACTCAGGCATATCGGCATGTTCCTTATAACGCGTATTAGCAAGCGCGGGGATATCTGCGTTTTTCAGCAGTACCAGGTTCATTTGTATCGATGCATCTGCCTGGTTTTTATAGCTGGCGCTAAAAAGTACTAATTGCCCTTTATCATCCCTGCCAAACTTAAAGGTATATTTAATTGAGCCATTGCCGTTTAAGTCCATAACCCAGGCATTGTTCACCACGTTTACGGTAAAGATCCTGCGGACGGTAACAGCATCATAAGTTGCTTTAATATCGTTACCATCTTTATTAAAATAAATAACGCGCAGGCCATCGTCCACATTTAACTGCACGGGTATGCTATAACCCAAAAGGTCGGTGTTTGTTACCTTGGTGTTTATTACAGGATCTGGCCCTGGTTTAACCCCACCATCTTTTTTGCAGGCTGCAAAGGCAAACAGCAGTATCAGGGTAAACGCTTTTAATATTTTCATAGTAGTATTAGTGAGTATGGCAGGTTAATAATTTTTTAGCAGATAACAGGCACGCGATTAAGGTAACGCGCCACTTCATTATTGTTATTTCGGCACAAATACATGATATTTAGCCTCGCCCGCTTTCTGCAGGAACATTTGTACCTTATTATCTTCCATTAAACTAAAGCCCATATAGCTAACACCATTGTAGGTACCTTTCCACGCTCCGGGGCAAAGGTCATAATAGCTGCTCCACGCCGCCCCTGTGTAGTCACTTTTATCACTCAGGGCAAAGTTGTGGTCGTTAGAAAATTTTAGGTAAAGAGGCGGCGTATGGTCTTCTGAAAAAAACTTATTGGTAAAAGAAGGGATTTCAGAATTTTTCGACATTACCAGCTGCATTTGTACCGATGCGTCGTCCTGCTTTTTATAGCTGGCATTTACAAGGCCTATTCGCCCTTTATCTCCCCTGGCAAATGTAAAGGTGTAAATTGTAGACCCATTGCCATTCAGGTCCATAGTCCACACATTATTTACCACGTTTACTGTAAAGATCCTGCGGAAGCTAACGGCATCAAACGTTGCTTTGATATCGTTGCCATCCTTATTAAAATAAATAATGCGCAGGCCCAATTCTGAGCTTAGCGATATAGCTATGTTGTAATCTAACAGTTCGGCGCTGGTTATAGGGGTGTTGTCTACTGGTTCGGGTTTAACCGCGCCGTCTTTTTTGCAGGCTGCAAAGGCAAGCAGCAGCAGCAGGGTAAACGCTTTTAAAGTGGGTTTAAAAGTTTTCATAGTAGTAGCGCATTGGGTTGATGAAAGTGAAACTACTATCATTTATGATACGCTATAACCGCAATTAGGCAACGCCCCGTTTTAATGCGTAAGCGGGTATTATGGGTTAGGGAAAAGATTAACAAATCCTCATAACTATGTTAATTAAGTGATTTTTCGCCGTTGTTGATGTCGTCACCAACAACATTTAGGGCAGCCTCCTAATAGAAAGCCTTTATGCATGGCGGCTTGTTGGTGACAACACCAACAAGGGCTAAAATTTATATATCCACTTACAAAATCCCGCTAACTATGATAATTTACTAATCAGGAAAAAATATTACTTTTGTTTACCTGCATGAGCGAGAACAGACACCATTACACCAGCGACGATCTAAGCCTGACACAGGCCCACAGCTACACCCTGTTATTACAGGTTGATGCTAACAGCTTTAACTATGCTGTATTAACCGGCAAACAGCTTTTAGCCTGGGGCGAAAATTATTCGCTTGATGAACTGCGCGACCCGCAGCTGCTGCGTGATATTTTAACCGCAAATTACCAACAGGTAATTGCAGGCTTAGCCAGCACAGGCTTTACACTGCTACCTCAAAGCCTTTTTGACAGCAACCGTATTGCCGATGTGGCCCGCCTGCTTGATGTAAGCAACACCGAAAAGGTAAACGCCGAAGCTTTAGACAGTCAAAACATCATCATCTACAAGGTTGATGAAATGTTAACCTATGCCATAAAAGACCTTGATAACCAAAAGGCTGTTTTTACTGATACCGGCTGGATAAAAGCTATTGCCGCCGATTCCCCCTTAAGTAATAATGTGTATTTAAATATTGGTAACGATGTGGTATCTGTTGTGAATTTCACAAACAGCAAACTGCGCTTTTACAACAACTTTACCGTTAAAAACCACGAGGAGCTTGCTTATTTTTGCGCCCTGGTAACCACCGAATTGGGAATTAAACCTGAGGATGCTAAACTGATCATCAGCGGCGATATTAACAACAGCGACCGCTATTTTACCTACCTGAAGGAGTTTTTTGGCACGGTAGAACTGAATAACATCCGCCTGCTTACCCTTGCAGACAAGGTTACCCCTCATAAAATTCTTAGTCTTTCTGCTTTATCGCTATGCGCATCATCGGAGGAAAACTAAAAGGACTAAGGCTTAACCCGCCAAAAAACTTACCCGTTAGGCCTACTACCGATCTTGCTAAGGAAGCGCTGTTCAATATCCTGCAAAACCAAATTGAGTTTGAGGATATTAAAGTGCTCGACCTGTTTAGCGGCACGGGCAACATTGCCATGGAGTTTGCATCACGCGGGGCCGAAAAAGTGACCGGGGTTGACCGTGCCATACAATGCGTACATTACCTGAAAGATGCATCGCGCCAGCACGGCTTAACCCAGATTGAGGTTTTTAAAGCCGATGTGTTTAAATACCTGGCTATGGAAACCGAACGATACGACCTGGTATTTGCCGACCCACCGTACGACCTGAACAAGATACCCGAGATACCCAAAATTGTATTTGAAAAGAACCTGCTTGTAGCAGGCGGCATGCTGATAGTAGAGCATCAAAGTATGCAGAACTTAAGCAACCACCCCGCTTTTGTAGAGCAGCGCAAATATGGGCATTCGTCGTTCTCGTTCTTTAAAGCCTAAACAAATCCACCTCGTTATGAGCGATAACATCCGCAACCTGCAAACCACTGTCCTGTCGGACAACTGGTACACGCTAAGAAAAGTAACCTATGAGTTTTTAGGCCGCGACGGTAAATGGCAGGCGCAATCGCGCGAGGCGTACGATCGTGGCAACGGCGCTACCATCCTGCTTTACAACAAAGCAAACCAAACGGTAATACTTACCCGCCAGTTTAGGATGCCCACCTATTTAAACGGCAATACCGATGGTTACCTGATTGAAACCTGCGCCGGTTTGCTGGATAAGGATAACCCGGAAGACTGCATCCGTAAGGAAACAGAGGAAGAAACCGGCTATAAGATAACAGCGGTACAAAAAGCGTTTGAGGCGTATATGTCGCCCGGCTCTGTTACCGAGATCTTGTATTTTTTTACTGCCGCATACACCAAAGATATGAAGGTAAGCGATGGCGGCGGGCTGGAAGAAGAAACCGAACATATTGAAGTATTGGAACTACCCTTTACCAAAGCCCTGGAGATGGTAAAAGCCTGCGAAATAAAGGATGCCAAAACCATTATGCTGCTGCAATACGCGCAGATAAATGGATTGTTGGGGTAATCTCTCCGACACGTCATTGCGAGGTACGAAGCAATCTTAGATAGAAAAGTTGGCTACATGCATGTCGAAGATTGCCACGCTACGCTCGCAATGACGCACGGGTTTTAGCTATCAAGTTAATCAAATAATCCTTACTTTTGAACAAGCAATAACATCATCATCAGTATGAAAATAGCCCTTTTCCCCGGCTCGTTTGACCCGGTTACCAAAGCCCACGTTGATATTGTAAAACGCAGTGTTGGTTTGTTTGATAAGGTTTACATTGGCATTGGAGTAAACAGTACCAAGCAGGGGCTGCTTAGCGTTAGCAAACGCGAGGATATGCTGAGGGCGGTTTTCGCTAATGACGACCGTATCCATATTGTTGCTTATGAAGGCCTTACCGTTGAGTTTTGCAAAAGCATCGGTGCCGATTACATGATCCGCGGTATCCGTACCGTATCTGATTTTGAGTACGAAAAGGCCATAGCGCAGATGAACCACGCGCTTGAGCCCGAAATTGAAAGTATCTTTATTGTAAGCAAACCGGGGTATTCGTCCATCAGTTCAAGCATCGTGCGCGAGATCATCAGGTATAACGGCGATGTTGCCCAGTTTATTCCGAAGGAAGCATTGCCGTATCTGTAATCAGCTCCTCTTTCTCCAGCACATCAATAATGGATGGGAATGTATTGTTAATAATGGTTGGTACCTCTTCGTTTTTAAACCAGCGAACATCGGTTATGCCTTCTTCTAACTGGGGCACCAGCCTGGCGTTGCCTTTATAGTGCATTTTAAACCAATAAGTTTTCTTTAACACCACTTCTCCTTTATAAATATAGGTATGGTAGGTTTTGCAGATGCCGTATTCCAGTTTATTTACTTTTATGCCACATTCCTCCTCCACTTCGCGTACGGCGGCAATTTTGGTTTTCTCTTTCTTTTCTATTTTGCCTTTGGGCAGGTCCCACTTATCGTTGCGGTATATAAACAGGTGGTCGCCATTCTGGTTGGTTACCAATCCGCCTGCTGCTTCTATCAGCATGTTGTTTTTGACCACTTTTTTCAAAAATGCTTTGGCATCATCGCAAAGCACATAAAATAATTTGCCCGGTTGTTTATCAACCCAGTGGTAAACAATTTTTAAATCAAAGTGCTCAGCATCAATCTTTTGATAATGTTCTGCAAACTTGGGTGATTTTACGGTTAGTAAAACCACTTTTTGGTTAATATAAATTCTGTATTTTTGAGCCATGTTAACTAATAGTGAGACCGAGCAGCAAGTAGCTGAATTTCTGCTGCAAATTAAAGCAATAAAACTACAACCTACTAATCCTTTTACATGGGCATCGGGATGGAAATCTCCCATCTATTGCGATAACCGCATTACCCTATCGCACCCCACTATCCGTACTTACATCAGGCAGCAGCTTACATCGGCCATACAAGAAAAATTTGGCTCGGTTGGTTGTATCGCCGGCGTAGCTACAGCAGGTATACCACAGGGTGCCCTGGTAGCGCAAGAAATGGGTTTACCATTCATCTACGTACGTGCAAAAGCCAAAGAACACGGCACGGGCAGCCTTATTGAGGGCGAGATCTCTCCGGGCCAGCGTGTTGTTGTTATTGAAGACTTAATATCAACTGGTAAAAGCAGCCTGCAGGCGGTTCATGCACTGCGCGATGCGGGTTACACCGTTGCAGGCCTTGCCGCTATATTTAGCTATGGCTTTGATATAGCCGAAGAGAATTTTAAGGAGGCAAAATGCCCATTCATTACCTTGTCAAACTATAACGCTTTATTAAAATATGCCGAAGAGCATCAGTATATATCTGCTGCGGATACGGACGTTTTAAAACAATGGCGTACACAACCCTCTACCTGGGGACAATAATAAATATAAGCAATATGAGTGTTTTTGAAAGCAAAACTACGGTTAACAAACCGGCGGCACAGGTATACGCATTTTTAGCGGATATGAACAATCACAGGCAACTGATGCCAGATAATATTGTTGACTGGACATCAACCGCTGATGTGGCGAGCTTTAACATCCAAAACATAACAAAGCTTTCATTAAAGATAGAAGAACGCGTGGCGGATACCCTCGTAAGAATAATCCCGGCAGAAAAACCACCGTTTGATATGGAATTGAAATGGGAACTAAGCGAAGCCAGCGGGGTAACCCAGGCCGTGTTTACCATAACTGCCAGCCTGAACATGATGATGAAGATGCTTGCATCCGGGCCGCTGCAAAAGCTTGTCGACGAGGAAACATCTAACTTAGCATCGTTGCTAAGTTAGATGAACCTCGCTTTCCGGGGGATTAAGATCTTTTTACTTTTAAGTGCTGCACTACTACCAGTGCGTTCACAATAAAAAGACTTGTTACTACAATAGCCATAAAGATTAATTAGGGGTTAATACTTTTACTAATACTAATATTCAATAGTCGTTCCAAAGCCTAATTTATGCATTAAATGCATTATTAGCTAATGTTTTTGTTACAATATTTTTTATCAGGAAAAAATATGTAGAAAGGCATCCTCACCCTGTCAGCATAGTGTAGATTAATATGCCGACCTGATTATTCCACGCCTAATTTAGCCTGCGGTTAAAATAAATTAACTATTTACCGTATTTTTGCGCAAAATATAAGTTCAAGCATGATCACGGTATCAAATCTATCTTTACGTTACGGCAAACGCACCCTTTTTGAAGATGTTAACCTTAAGTTTAGCCAGGGCAATTGCTATGGTATAATTGGGGCAAACGGCGCAGGCAAATCAACCTTCATGAAAATTTTATCGGGCGAGATCGATCCTACAAGTGGGTCGGTTAGTTTTACCCCGGGCGAGCGTATGGCCGTTTTAAGCCAAAACCACTACGCATTTGATGAATTTACCGTAATTGAAACCGTTATGATGGGGTACAAAGAAATGTACGCTGTGATGAAGGAGAAAGATGCGATATACTTAAAAGAAGATTTTAGTGATGCCGATGGTGAACGTGCCGGAGAACTGGAAAACCTTTTTGCCGAAATGGATGGCTGGAATGCCGAAAGCAATGCCGCTACCCTACTGAGCAACTTAGGCATTAAAGAAGAATTTCACTATAAGTTGGTTAAAGACCTTGATAACACCCAAAAGGTACGTGTTTTATTAGCACAGGCTCTTTTTGGCAAACCCGATATTTTATTACTGGATGAGCCTACCAACGACCTGGACATCCACACCATTACCTGGCTGGAAGATTTCCTGGCATCGTACGAGGCTATTGTACTGGTAGTATCGCACGACAGGCACTTCCTGGATACCGTGTGTACCCACGTGGTTGATATTGACTTTGCCAAGATGACTATCTATACCGGTAACTACACCTTCTGGTACGAATCGAGCCAGCTGGCCCTGAAACAACGCAGTGATCAGAATAAGAAAACTGAAGACCGGGTGAAGGAATTGCAGGAGTTCATACGCCGTTTTAGCGCAAATGCTTCAAAATCTAAACAGGCAACCAGCCGTAAAAAGGCTTTGGATAAGATAAACCTTGACGAGATCCAGCCATCGAACCGTAAATACCCGGGGATTATATTTAATAACCAGGGCCGCGAAATTGGCGACCAGGTACTGCAAACCGAAAAACTTAGCAAATCGCTTAACGGCGAGGTGCTGTTTGCCAACATTAACCTGATGGTAAACAAAGGCGATAAAATTGCCGTACTGTCGCAAAACAGTTTGGCCACATCGGCCTTCTACGAAATTTTAACCGGCCGTGATAAAGACTTTACCGGCAGCTTTAAATGGGGTGTAACCGTTAACCTGGCCGATATCCCTATTGATAACGCAGAATACTTTAAAGGCAAAGATGACAACCTGATAGACTGGCTGCGTGAATACTCTGCCGGCGAAAAGGATGACCAGTTTATCCGTGGCTTTTTAGGCCGTATGCTGTTTAGCGGAGAGGAAGTATTGAAGAAAAGCAACGTGCTATCGGGTGGCGAAAAAATGCGCTGCATGTTTAGCCGCATGATGCTGCAATCGGCCAATATGTTGTTGCTTGACGAGCCAACCAACCACCTAGACCTGGAGTCGATCACGGCGTTAAACAACGGCATGAAAGACTTTAGGGGCAACATCATCTTCACCTCACGAGATCATGAACTGGTGGAAACCGTTGCTAATCGTATCATTGAGATAACCCCCGGTGGTATCATTGATAAATTAATGACCTACGACGAGTATATTAATAGCGATGTGGTACAGAAACAGCGCGAAGAATTATACGCAACGGCGTAACTAATGGGGCAACAAACACGTCTTACCTGTATATGAAACGTATCCTGTTTGTTGCTCTGTTTATATTCCCCTGTTTATTAGCTCATGCCCAAACCTTTGAGGGTGTAGTTAAAGATGCTAAAACCAACCAGCCCCTGCCCTATGTAAACGTAGGGATAATTGGCAAAAGCGTAGGTACCGTTACCGATAGCGCCGGCCACTATAAGCTAAACCTTGCCAACCACAATGCGGATAGTATAAAACTATCTATGATAGGCTATATTGCCCAAACCTACCAGGTAGCTGCCTTTATTAACGATGCCCGTAAAAGCATTTTACTGCAGCCATCTGTTACCCAGCTTAAAGAAGTTAAGGTTAGTAACCGTAAATGGAAAGAAGGTGTCCTGGGTAATACGTCACAATCAGACAACAGCAACGCGGGGTTTCGCGACAACAGGCTGGGCTACGAAATAGGTACAGTAATAAAAATCAGGAAATCGCCAACCTATCTTAAAAAATTCAATGTGCATATTTCTAATGCATCATCCTACCCGGTAAGGCTGCGCCTTAATTTTTACAGTTTAAAGAAAGGCATGCCCGATCAACTGCTGCAAAACCAAAACATTTATGTGGATGTGCTGGCTGGACAAAAGGATATCCATGTTGACCTTGTACCCTACAATATTTTTGTTGACGATAACTTTTTCGCAAGCCTGGAGTGGATAGAGAACAGTAAGGGTAACGGCCTGATGTTTTCGGCATACCTAAGTTTATTTGGCAGCGGCGCGGTCATATCGCGCGAAACCAGCCAGGCAGCCTGGGAAAAAGAAGGGATCGCCGGAATTTCGTTTAACGTACTGGCCGAATATTAACGCTCCTATTTCCCGGAGATCGCTATCCTGAATTTATTGTTATACACCACGCGCCCATTAGCCCGGGTATAGGGTAATATTGCATCAGATACTGTCTGGTAAACTTTATCAAACCCGCTATGCGCAATGGCTTTGGCAACCGGGCCGGACGATAGCAGGCCTTTAATGGCTGTTTCGGCGCTTGCATACTCCCAAACGGAGGCTATATCTTCTACCTGCAAAACTTTAAACCCGGCTTGTTCTAATGTTTTTTCCAACAACCTGTTTTCGGTGAGGGCAAAAGGCCCCGGTGCGCCAGGTTCTGGCGGGGGCATCAGGCTGCCAACGGCATCTAAATAGGTTGCCGCTTCGCAATCTGCCTTGTCGCCCCAAATCATGGTTACTAATTTACCACCCGGTTGTAATATACGCCTGGCTTCAACCAAAGCGTTCTCAACATTAGCGGCATACTGGAACGAGTTAAAGCCGCAAACAATGGTAAATGTATTGTCTTCAAAAGGGAGTTCTTCCATTTCGCCACTCACAAAACGGATAAGCGGGTTACGTTTTGTTGCCCTGTCAATTAATTGCTCGCTGGCATCAACACCTGCAACTTTGGCACCGGTTAGGCTAACCAAGTCGCTAAACAAACCCGAACCACACCCTACATCCAGCAACTTATCGGCAACGGTAGGCTTTAAATAATTGATCACATAATTATAACCGGCTATGCCCGTTTGTTCCTGAATATTTGCCCAATCTTCGGCCCGCTGGCCCCACAGTTTCCCTTGTATATCTCTTGAACCCATAATTTACTATTGCTATATGTAACATGGTAAATGTATCAAAGGATTATTAGATAAGCAATAAGCGGTGGTATGTTTGTATATCAATTTAATATCATGGATTATTATTTCTGTAAGGTTCTTTACACTACTGAATTAATTAAAAATAGTCCCCTTCTGGTCGCAGTTTACAACTTCGATCTAAACATATTAAGCTTTCAGATTTACAGTTCCCCACTTTATCTAAAGCGATAATATTTATTCGTCTAAATTAATTAAAGATTAGCCCACAAAGAAAACTGCGACACAAACGCCCCCTTTTCGTGTAAAAGTTTCCACGATAATTAGTTAACGCTTACAGTTTTCGCTTACAAAAGCATTGGTTCTGTTTTTGCTAACCGTCAGTTAAATATTTAACTATTATTTGCAAAAACAAGTACTTAAACATCACATGAAATTTTCATTCAAAATCACCTTATGTGTATTAGCTTCGGCAATCTTCTTAAACGTATCGTGTAAAAAAGATACACCCGTATCTGCTGCTCCTGACAAAGCTATCGCTTACAGCCGCGACATCAGTAAACAGATCGCTTTAGATCTTTACCATTCCCTCTCAACCGGAGTAAGTACCGTAACAAACAATGGTGTAAGAGTAGGCAACGTACGTGGACCTGTGGTAATGGATAACGACAACCCCTGCGGGCAGGTTGTTAAAGATAAAACAAACAAAACAACGGTAAGCGGCGATACCACCCGCACCATTTTAGGCAACAGCGTATTTACCTATTTATGCGATGGCTATTATAACAACGGCTGGAATGTAGATGCCTATAGTTTACATGACACCCTCACTACTACCGAAAAAGGTGCCGGGTTCAAGGATATTTACAACACAACCATTGATTATAAAGTAAAGGCAGCCGACGGCGGTTACAGCACAATTAACATCAGTGGTTTTACCAACACACAATCATACAAGTCTAAATTATCCGGCGATGTTATTACCGAGTTTCACAGGTTAGCAACAGGTTATAGTTGGGACGATGTAACAGCAAAACGCACTGCCGGCAAAAACCCAAGCTATACAGCGGGAAAAGTACAGTTCTCGGCTTTCATTTTTGACAAGTACGGAAAAGATGTGACCAATACCCAGCCAACCGGCGCCTACAGCGGATACATGCAGTTTTTACCGAATGATATGGTAAAAACATCATTTTACATATCAGGCAGTGGTATTAAAACCAAAGATTACATGGTTAACCTGATCACAGGCGAAGTTACGGAACTTTGAGATTGTTGCAAAAGTTGATTGTTAGACAGAAATTGTAAAAACATTAGTAGTTACCGCTATTGATTGTATATTTGCATCCCGGTAAAAATACCGGGAACGACTTGGTAGCTCAGTTGGTAGAGCAACTGACTCTTAATCAGTGGGTCGAGGGTTCGAACCCCTCCCAGGTCACTTAAGGAGACAACATATATTTGTTGGCTCCTTTTTTTATGCCTATAAAAATTGGCGATCAAGATATACTGTTAAAAACAGCCAGTATTTAACATACAAATCAGTTATTATGATGATAATCATTTTTTAAGCCCCCGTGCCTGTTTAATTTAGATTATAAATCAGATCATCATGAAAACTATCCGGTTTAACTTTAATCATCCGATGAAGGGCAATGCGGTCCTGTCGCCGGTTAATTGCAACGGTGGCTCATGCCGGCGGATAAAAGTTGAGAGTACTCAAAATAATCTGCTTGAGATAGACGTAAACGATTGTAATGAGGGCAAGTGGAAATTAATACTTGATTGGGAATACGATGGAAGAATGTTTTCGCACCAGGAAGATTTCGAGGTTACGAAACCTACCGGCAAATAAATATTAAAATATAATTGAAAAGGTATGCAAATTATTGATGAAGGAATATTGTGTATCCCAACCATATACATTGCATATATTTTTTACAATAGTTAAGCCAAGGCCTGCACCCTCTGAAGTACTTCCTTTTTGAAAACGATCGAAAATTGCCTCGCCATCAAGCGGAACGGCCGAACCTGAATTCTGGATAACAAGCCTGTCGTCGGTTAAATAAATATTAATATTGCCCTTAACCTTGTTGTGCCTTATGGTATTACTAAGTAGGTTATTAAGTAAAATATCTATCAGATACTTACTAACTACAACCTCTTTGTCTGCTAATTCGGCATATATCTGTATTTCTTTGGATGTTAATAATTCCTGAAACTGCCTAAGCTTATCATTTATTAATTGTTGCAAGTTTGAGGTATCATTATCAGCTATCAGGTTGTTTTCTATCTTAACCAGCAATAACAAAGATTGGTTAAGCCTGGAAAGCTTACCGGCGGCGCCGTAAATATCCTGTATTTGATCAAAGTGTTCTTTTTTTAATGTTTCATCCTGTATCAATGTATCTAATTTAGATGTGATGACAGCAAGTGGGGTGAGCATTTCATGCGATGCATTCTCGGTAAAATGTTTAAGGTTCTGAAAATCGCTTTTAACACGGGATGACATTACCCCGATAGCGTTATCCTACCCTGCCACCATTGGCGGTTCTGTGGGCAATTAAAAAAAACGCCCGCATTGCATATTCACATGTTTTTGAAAACATCCCCATAACCTGATCAACAATGGTAACAGTTATACCAGTCAATAAAAGATATCCTTATCTTTTATTGACTGATTTCTTTTGGTTTTGGAAATTAAACTATTATTACTTAGGTTTATATAACCTAAGTATACAACCGTAATAGTTGAAAAAGTTTTTTGCAATATTCATGCTTGCCGTGCTTGTTTTTAACATGGGCGGGTATACGTTATTGTTTGAATATTTTATAAAAGCATCAGACCGGCTTGCCAACGAGCAAATAAGCAAGGGCAATTACAGGCACGATGAGCTGATAGAGATTAAAATCCCTGTACGCATGCCTTACGTTCAGGAACAGCGCCGATATGAAGACGTTTCAGGCCAGATACAATTTAAGGGCAACTACTATAATTATGTAGCCCTTAAAATGACCAGGGATACCATGTATGTTAAATGTATACCTAATTATGCTAAAACCAAATTGGTAAACGATAATGTTATCACCGCGAAACAAATAAGTGACACTCCCCTTGCCAAAAAAAACCATTTGCCGGTTGTTAAAAAAACAGGCTTAGATAACGATTACAACTATAGTATTGCATTATTTGACCTCACTGTGCCTACAACAACATTGCAGTTTCATATGGCTTACAAAGCACAAAAGCCTTTAAGCACTTTCCTTTCATTACCGCCACAACCACCAGAGATCCGGGCATACCCACCCATAACAATTCACGGGGAATATACTAAGGTATAGTTACAAGCTTTTGCCTTAATACATGCACAATTTATTGCTTATTACCATAAGCTACCAATTGCGCGATAGCATCTCCCCCATCTCTTTTATCAATTTATTGTTTTACGCCTTATATAGCACTTTGGAAATCATTCTGTGGTCCCTGCACGCATTAACACGTGCAGCAAAGTGTCGATCAGGTATATATTAATAAGTGTATCTATCAATAGAAAAACGATCTTATTATGAAACTAAAAATTATCATCCTTGTGCTTGTAGTATTTGCGGCACTGGGGTTTACGCTAATTATAAGGAAACAGTCCCCTCACAACGAAATGATTGCGTTGCTAGAAGCGATCAATAAAAAAAACACCAACATCCAAAACTCATTCAACGTAGAACCTCAGATAGCCTACCTGGATTCGTTTGTTAAAGCGAATCCCACTGCCGAGGACAGGGAACTGCTTTCAGCCAAAGGCTTGCTGTTATTAGAAGCCGGTAAAGAACAAGAAGCAGTAAAGCAATACGAGAAGATCATAAATGAGTTGGATTTTATGACCACAGACGATGTGTTGGATAACGCAGCCATTGCCTACATGCGTTTAGGCGAACGCAGCAATTGTATGCTAAACCACACCGGCTCATCGTGCATTTTCCCAATAAAAGATGATGGGGTGCATATTATTAAAACAGGTTCAGGTAAAGCTATAGAAACCTACAAAACACTTTTAAAGATCAACCCGGATGATCTGGAGTCGAGATGGCTGATCAATATCGCCTATATGACGTTGGGCCAATACCCCCAGAATGTGCCGGCTGAGGTTTTGATTCCCGGGCTTAATACCACCAATGTAACAGATATTAAACCTTTTAAAGACATTGCCAAAAGTTTAGGCCTTAATACCAACGGCCGTGCGGGTGGTGTTGTGGTTGATGATTTTAACAACGATGGATACCTGGATATCATAACTTCTGCATGGGACCTGAGCGACCCGATGCATTATTTTGAAAATAACAGGAATGGCACGTACAGTGATGTTACCGAGCGTGCTAATTTAACGGGCATAACAGGCGGGCTTAATATCCAGCAGACTGATTATAATAATGATGGCAATATTGATCTGTTTGTGCTGCGTGGCGCCTGGCTTGGTAAAGGTTTTGGCGAGCAGCCAAGCTCTTTACTGCGCAATAACGGCGATGGAACGTTTACTGACGTTACCAAACAGAGCGGGCTGATGTATTTTCATCCTACACAGGCAGCTACCTGGGCCGATTTTAATAACGATGGCTGGCTGGATGTATTTATAGGTACCGAAAGCCCAATTAATGACCACAACACCTCACCATCTTACAGTATGTTATATATCAATAACCATGATGGTACGTTTACAAATGTTGCCCAAGCCGCGCATTGTGAGATAGATGCCTTCATAAAAGGTGTTACCTCTGCTGATTATGATAACGATGGTTGGATGGATATATTCATCTCTACCATGAACGGTAAAAAGTACTTATTAAAAAACAAAGGCAATAAAGGTGGAGGTATTGGTTTTGAGGATGTAAGCGAACAAGCAGGCCTTACCAAAAATACCGAACGAACCTTTACCACATGGTTTTATGACTATAATAATGATGGTTGGCAGGATATTATTGTATGCGATTACCAGTTTGAGCACGCCCTGTCTTACTATGCTGCCGCAGAAGCCCTTGGGAAACCTATACCTAAAGCCGGCAATGTGTTTTTATACAGAAACGACCATAACGGTAAATTTACCGATGTTACAAAAGAGGCTGGCCTTGATAAAGTAGTTTATAGCATGGGCGCCAATTTTGGCGATATTGATAACGATGGTTACCTGGATATGTATTTTGGAACCGGGAACCCCGATTTCAGATCATTAGTACCTAATAAGTTTTTTAAGAATATTAAGGGCCAAAAGTTTGCGGATATCACCACAGCATCGCGTATGGGGAACCTGCAAAAAGGGCACGGTGTTGCTTTTGCCGATCTGAAAAACGATGGTAAGCAGGATATATTTGCCGAAATGGGCGGTGCTTACATCGGCGACTCATACACCAGTTCGTTATACTTAAACCCTAACAATAACAACAACAATTGGATAAGCCTTAAGCTTGAAGGGGTAAAAGCAAATAAAGCGGCCATTGGCAGCCATATAAAACTAACCTTTACCGAGGCTGGTGTAAAAAGATCTGTTTATAAGGATGTGAATTCTGGCGGGAGTTTTGGATCCTCTCCATTAAAACAGGAAATCGGTATCGGGAAAGCCGCTGTTATTGACGATATTGAAATAAAATGGGCCGGAAGTAATGTTATACAGCATTTTAAAAATATAAAGCCCAACCAATTCTTGCATATAACAGAGGGTAATAATAATTATCAGGTTAATAAATTGGCTAAATTAACTTTTATTGACAAGCAAGACCCACTTTGCATGCCATTAACTGCAAAACTTAAATAAAACAGCATGTCTAAAATGCGTAATAAATCTGCACCTGCGGGAAAAAAACCGGCTGTAAACAATGCCGGGAAAAACCTGGTTAAACCTTATCTTTTTTGGTGGGGTATTATATTTTTATTATTACCGGGTTTGGTTCATGCATATTTACTAATGCCTTTCCCGGGGAGCCAGAATTTAAACGCTATAACCGTATCGTATTACCTTGAAAAAATGGTAACCCCTTTGCGTGTTTTGGGTGGGTTGTTAATTGTATGGTATGCGGTTATTAATTTCAGCCGTAATCCCTTGCGCGGTAAAATTATTAAAGCATCCATTTTAGCGCTCGGTTTGGTCAGCTTTTATTTTACTGATTTTGAGTTTAAGGCAGAACGGATGTTTGAGGAGCCGCAGACTATTAAGTTTGCTAATTTTATTAATAATAAGGTACCCCAAAGTGCCGTGATCATCGGTGTGGTGAACAATGGCATAGCCAAGGCTTACCCGTTAAATTATTTAGGCTATCATCATAAAATACAGGACAATGTAGGTAACCAGCCCGTACTGGTTACCTATTGCACCATGTGCCGCAGTGGCATGGTATACAGCCCAATAATTAATGGCACCAGGCAAAATTTCAGGTTAGTGGGCGCCAGGCATTATAACGCCATTATTGAAGATGAGGCAACAAAAACCTGGTGGTACCAGGCTAATGGCAAGGCGGCTGTAGGTCAGTTAAAAGGCCGCCAGTTGCAAGAGATCCCTTACGAGCAATCTACATTGGCTGCCTGGGTAAGTAAACACCCTGGTACGCTCATATTACAACCCGACCATCATTATATTAATGATTACAATGAACTTAAAAACTACGACAGGTTACAAGCCGTGGATAAAGACAGCACCCTGAAAAATAAAGACTCCCTTACGCGTAAAAGCTGGGTTTTAGGCGTGGTTATAAACGGGCAGGCAAAAGCTTACAACTGGCGGAAATTATTAAAAAAGCGGGTTCTGAATGATGATTTTAATAAAACCAACCTGCTGCTAACAATAGAGAAAGACAGCCTTACATATCATAGTTTTAATACATCAGTAAACGGGAAGATATTGAATTTTAACCTGGATAAATCCGGCCAGCTAACCGATTTGGAAACCGCTTCGTTATGGGACTGGGATGGGCTTTCAACGTCAGGGGCGCTTAAAGGCACCCGGCTAAGCAAGGTACAGCCTTACCAGGAGTACTGGCATTCATGGAAGTATTTCCACCCAAATACCTTGTTTTGGGATGGCCATTAAATAGATAAAAGCTGGTCAGTTTTCTTGTCGATACAACGGGCCATTTGCAAATTACTTTAGCAGTTCGCTTAAATAATTGGGGTAATCGGTTATAATGCCGTCAACTTTCAGTCCGGTTAGGCGTTGCATTTCGGCCTTATCATTTACAGTCCAGGGGCATATCAGCATTTTTTTATCGTGGCATTGTTTTACCAGCAACTCGTTTACCATGCTATAGTGTGGGTTATAAAATTGGGGGGTGTAGCCTAACTCATTCATATTCTGTTCAAAGCCAACCTTATTATCACCGGTTAAAAAACCGGTAGCCACCTCCGGGTATTTTTGATGCATTACTTTTAACGGCCGTTTATCAAATGATTGAACAATTAAACGTTTGCCCAGTTTTTTGGGCTGCAATACATCCATCACCTTTTTAACAAAAACCTCGGGAACCGGCTGGTTAACACCATCTGTTTTTATATCCGATTTTATCTCCAACAGGTAATAAACTGCGGGTAAATTATTGGCCTTGGTGTAATGTTCAATAGAATCAACAAGTTCTGACAGCAGCGGCGTATATGTAGCCAGGCTTTGCTGCTGCGGGAATGCAGGGTACTTTTTTGTGCCAATAATAAATGGTTTGATATCTGCATAATCCATCTGGTAAAAAAGATATTTATCGCGATTTTTAGGGTCTATTTCAGAGCCATCCGGCATCAGGGTATAATTAGGGTCGAATGAATCATCGTGGTAAACAATCACTTTACCATCTTTAGTAATATGTACGTCAAACTCAATGGTATTAACCCCATAACTGATGGCTTTCTGCATAGCCGGTATCGTGTTCTCGGGCATCATACCCCGCGTACCACGATGGCCGATCTTAAAAAATACCGGATATTTTGAAACACTTATCGAGCTAAAAGAACATAATGCAATAACAGAAGCGGTAATAACGCCTGTATATAGTATATTTTTAAAATCGGCCATAAACTTATCGGTTTTTCCAATCACTGTTTCACAAAGCTATAAAACATATAATTCAACAGGAAGTATTTTATCAGTACATGTACTAAACAATCAGGATAGTTACTTACTGATTTGTATTTAAGGCGTATTTCTTGGTTTTATGGTAGCCGTTGGTATCATATTCAATTATCAAAACCTTTTCGGTTAGGGTGTTGATCTGTATGCGGGAGAGTATCATGGGCTCATCAAAAATATCCTTCGGGAAATTAAATTTTCGTTTTTGCCCTGTTCTTATATTGTATAAGATCATGTGATCTTTTGCCGTGGGTACATCTTGGTCGCTATAAAGCAAAACCTCTTTTTCTTTAACCACATCAATCCACCATGCACTGGTTTTCAGCATGTTTTTACCTGTGCTTTTTTTGATCAGTTCAATTTCATGCGGGTTACCCGATCCATAGGAATGTACAAATACAAAACAATGGTTAAAATCTGCCCCTACATACCCAAGGCCTTTATAAAGCCCTCCTCTCACATCTGAAGCCAGCTCGGCTATCTTTTTAGTACCCTTCACCAAATAAAGGTATTCCGTGCTGTCATCCGCTTTAAACAGAATATTGTACCCGCCCATTAGTTTAGTTGGATAGTCATACGGTTCTATATCTTCTGTATCGCTTTTAGCATTCGGCGTTTCCTGGGCATCGGATGTTACGCCAATAAACAGGAATAAAATAAAAATACTGACAATACGCATATGACAATTTTTCAACTCACAATTTAATCAAAAACCAATTAACATCTATGTTTATAATATTAAAATTGAAAAGCCTTTCAGTTTTGCTGAAAGGCTTTTTATAATTTCGAAATTTTCTATTATGTCCTTTTATGGCGATACGAATTGCTATCATCTATCCATTTATCTGCCGAGAACGACCCTGATCCTACTACCCAGATAATCACCAGCATCAAAAATACAATAATAGAGAGCCATAGCTCGGTATTCAGGAAGGTAAGCCCTCTGGTTGCATTCACAAAAACAATAGCACACAATACTATAGGCATTTGTATTACAACGGCCATACGGGTAAGTAAGCCCATAATAATAAGTAGCCCGCCTATAACATGCGCAAAAGCTACGATATGTATCAGCACCATAGCCATCAGGCCCGAAAAATCATAAACATTGTTATGAAAAATCCAATTCTGCTGCACTGTGGTATTGCTGATAAAAACAACGCCCTTTCCAAAAATGATAAACCCAAGTACAATGCGAACTACATCGAGCCATTTTGGGTGATGAAGATCACCCCAATGCTCTATTTTACGAACCATGTTCATAGCGCCCTCCCTTTTTAAGAATGTTTATAATTGATTATGATGAAGTTACACATAAAAAACAATTAAAAACACAATTAGTTTCTCACCGTTTTGAGAAGGATGAATGCATTTATATATTGAAGAGCGCTTTGAGGCCGGTATAGCCAATTTGCAGGCCCACGCAAAATATAAGAAAGGCCGAAATGCGGTTTACAATGGTTTCGCCGTTTGGCCCTAAATAGTGTAGTATGGTTTTGGTATTCAGGTAAAAAATGTAGATCATGGCGCACATTACAATTACCGATACCAGTATTGACCCTACATTAAGGTAATATTCAGCGCTACCGAATTCGGTAGTGTGCGCGCTTAGCGTAAAAATAACAGAGATAGTGCCAGCACCCGTCGTGGCAGGGAACGTAATTGGGTAAAACAGCTTGCCCGCCAGATGTTTATAGGCCGAAACACTGATCTCATCCTTTACCGCGTCATGGTCTGAGCTGGGTTTAGGGTCTGATGAGAGAAAGTCCCACCCTATCTTACAGATCATTACCCCACCAGCAAGCTGAACAATGGGTATTGATATGCCGAATAAGCGTAATATCCACTGCCCTAAAAAAAGTGATACCGCGCAAATACAAAAAGCGTAAAAAGTGATCTTGCCAACTGCACGGCGTTTTTCTGCCCTGGTAAGGTTTTCAAAAAACGGGGTTAAAATAAACGCCGACCCGATAGGATTTACGACCGGGAACAAAGCTATTATGCCGATAAAAACAAGATTAAGGAACGTTTGATGAAGACTGTTCATAGCGTAGTATCAGGCAGGAAGTTACAACATTTTCATCAATATGAAAATTATTACAACGGTACTACGTTAGCATTAGGTGTTACAACCCGTTGGTACGGTTCATTTAAAAACTGCCTTACCATTTGGTACCATTCCTTACTGCCAACGCCATGCCCGCGGTTAATGAATAAAAAGCTTTGCCCATTTGGCATATAATGGTTTATAGCACTGATATAGCGCGGCCTGCAGTTTGGGTCCATCTCGCCATCGCCAAGCAGTACCGGTTTAAGGGAATAGTAAGGTTGTTTAGTGGTGGCATTAACCGGCGGTACTTTCCAGCAATCGCACATGCTTTTTATAACGTCATTTATGCGGTAGCCGGTTAGGTATGGGTAAGCCTTATACAGCTGCCGTATCACTTCTTCGCTGTGGTAAGCACTTTGGTCGGCGCAGTAAGCGGAAATACGCATGCCATCGGGCGCCTGGTTCTTGCGGAAAAGATCATCTAAAAAAGTATTGATATAAACGCTATGGTGCCCTTTTATCATTTCGGTGACCATGTACGCCACATCCTTCCGGTGCTGGTTATCAGACATGGCGTTCATGATCTCGGCCAATAATTCATTTTTGGTGTAGGCTATCTTTACTGAATCGGTTGTGCCTTTTTCTAAATACGGCTGATAGAAGGTTTTGGTAGCTATTCCGTTAAAATAATCAAGGAAGCGCTGCCTCAGGTTTCCGTACAGCGCTTTATCGGTAGAATCCTGCTCAACATGCCGAAACAACACGCTAAGCGCTTCATTAAAATTGGCAGGCTCATCTTCATCTATCGGCGTAAATATGGGCAATGGCGAGTCAAGTACCAATGAGCGGATATGCGTAGGATCTTTCTTTAACACAGCTGTCATTAAACCGCCGCTATATGATACGCCCAAAAGATTAATTGAATCTATCTTCAGTACAGCAATCAGGTCGTGAATATCAGAAACAGTTTCATCGGTATTATATCCGGATAAATCTATCCCCCTTTTTTCTAATGTCTTCTTATAACGCTTCACACCTTCAAGTATCATGCTGTCCTTGTTAAGGTTTTTACGGTACGATTCTTTAATGGCGGCATCCAGGTCAAAGGCCCGCAGGTGCGGCAATGCATACCTCGTACCCCGTTGTTCTATGGCAATACAGTCGCGGTCTTTGATGATATCGCTTTTGCTGGCACCAATAGCCCATCCTATTGAGCTGCCGCCAGGGCCACCTGCAGTATATAATAATGGGGCTTCCCTTTTATTGGGGTTTTTACTATACACAACAATAAAAGGTAGCTTTATCATTCTTGATGATCTTTTAATACGGTTTTCCGGCACAATGAGATACCCGCATTTAGTTTTAAAGCTACTGTCTATCTTCTCAAAGGGAACTGAAAAGGCTGTTTTGAGGTTTGTCGGGGCTATTTTTACAAAATTGCTATCCATCATAAACCGGCAGTTGCACGCTTCTATCGTGGGGGTATATATTTTTTGCTGCGCTGTGGCGATTAAAATGGATAGTACCCCGATAACAACAAGTGCGCCTATTTTTCTCATGATTTTTTATAAAATCTTTTCCATACAAATAGATGCTTTTCAATGCGGATACGTTGCAAAAACAGGAAATTATTATGAAACTAAACAAGATTGAAACTAAAAAATCCGGTTGCCATAATAGCAACCGGATTATATAAACAAATCAACAATCTGTAGTTTTATTGCGGGCTAAACTTAAAGCTGTGTATCACCACCTCAAAAGGTTTATCATCGGTTGGTGCCTGCCCTTTAAAAAGCCAAAGGTTTAGCAATACCGGCATACTCACACTGCTGATAGATACTGCCGGGCTTTTAAACTCTTTACTGATAAACAGGTTATCCCGCGGTTCGTCATTCACATGGCCGTAAAGGGTTTTAAAGGTTATCTTATCGACAGTACGTGTAAACTTATGCGTGGTATACGTACCGTTTGGTGAGGTAAACTCAATAGCCGAACTGGTGTGCCTTGGTGGGTCGCCCACTTTGGGGTAAACCGTGTAGTTTAAATTTGGATAGCTGTTATTGCCCCATCGTGCAAATTCAATATCTATCTCGTCCCTTGCATCGGTACCAGAGTAGTCAAACAAGCCTAATACAAGGTTTTTATCAAACTTATCTATATCAGCATCAATCTGCCATTGATAAAGATCGGAAGA
>Ga0247741_1000077_pt1 | contig 75153 bp, 68 predicted proteins | sample UWRJL213509R2_FD_180945 | JGI IMG/M metagenome (GOLD analysis project Ga0247741, IMG submission 180945) | Plant litter microbial communities from Arlington Agricultural Research Station in Wisconsin, United States - UWRJ-L213-509R-2 | ecosystem: Environmental > Terrestrial > Plant litter >... | reverse complement strand
GGTTATGGACGGCACCATTTTTTCGATACCCACCACGGCGATGTGTATTTTAGGGAAACTGGTTGATAAACGCGCGTTCCCCTCGTTCTCGGTGATGGCAATACTACCAGTATCGGCTATTAAAAAGTTAGCACCGGTAATGCCAACATCAGCCTCCAGGTATTTTGCGCGAAGTAATTCGCGGGCTTTTTGCGTAAGCTGCTCGGCGCTGCTATCCAGCGGGCTGCCAAATTTTTCGTTAAACAGTTTGGCAATATCTTCTATAGACAGGTGCATGGCCGGCGTTACCATGTGGTAAGGCTCCTGCCCCAGTAACTGAACAATGTATTCGCCCAGGTCGCTCTCTAACGATTCAACGCCGTTTTTTTCCAGGAAAGCATTTAAATGGATCTCCTCGGTAGCCATCGATTTTGATTTGATGACCATTTTGGCCCCGGCTTTTTGGATGATGTTCAGGATCTCGCGGTTGGCTTCTTCGGCATCATTAGCCCAGATAACCTTACCGCCGCGCTTTTGGAAATTAGATTCAAACTCGGGCAAAAATTTGTCCAGGTTTTCCATCACCTTCCACTTAATGGTATGGCCTTTCTTTTTGGTGTTTTCAACATTGATCATCCGCGAGATCCCCCTGTCAAAAGCAGTATCGTACTTGCCGATGCTTTTGTTGATGATGTTGCGGTGATCCATCTCAAACGCCTTTTGCTCTGAGGCTACCAAAAATTCTTCAGCGGTATTTCCCATTTATGCGAAAGTAGTTAAACCTGATAAAAGTTTTTACAATCTGTTAAAAATACGGGTATTAAAATTAAAACCATTAGGCATGCGGGGCATAAAACACCAAAAGCGGCCATTAAGCCGCTTTTGGGTATCGATATATCAATAAAATTATCTGGTGCCTTTGGCCGCGTCGGCCTTGTCAACAACAGGGCGGGCATCGCGGTTAGCCAGTTCCCAACCGGTAAAGAATGCCAATTGGGCACGTTTAACCAATAATGGGAAGTTGATTTTGCTCACCTCATCGCCGGGGGCGTGGTAATCTGCGTGTACACCGTTAAAGTAAAATATAATAGGCACGTTGTAACGGGCAAAGTTATAATGATCTGAACGGTAGTAGAAACGGTTAGGGTCGTTAGGATCATCATACTTATAGTCCAGCTTCAATTTGGTGTAGGTGTTGTTTGCCTCTTCGCCAATTTTGTGCAGATCTGAGCTTAGCATGTTAGAGCCTATGGAGTACACGTAGTTTGCAGAATCGGGCTTGCCAATGTACTCTTCGCCAACACGGCCAATCATATCAATGTTCAGGTCGGCAATGGTGTTAGCCAGCGGATACACCGGATGGTCGGTATACCATTCTGAACCTAACAGGCCTTTTTCTTCGCCTACGTTGCCTAAGAATAATACACTGCGGCGCGGGCCTTTACCATCTTTTTTAGCTTGTGAAAATGCACGGGCAATCTCCAGGATACCGGTAGTGCCAGAGCCATCATCATCAGCACCGTTGTTTACTTTATCAGTAGCACCTGGTTTGGTAACTAAACCAATGTGGTCGTAATGGGCAGAGAATACCAGCACTTCATTTTTAAGCTTAGGGTCAGAACCCGGCATAAAGCCTAATACGTCTACCGCTTTTACATCTTTATTAGCAGATGAGATAGTAACATCGGCAGTAGTTTTAACAACCTGTGTTTGTTTGGCTGTTTTTGCCGCAGCTTTAAGGTCTGCAAAGGTTTTGCCTGTGGCCTTAACCGCTGCATCAGCAATAGCGCCTGTTACCAAAAACAGGGGGGCTGCTTTGTTTACTTCTGTTTCGGCTTTTTTTAGCGACAAGCGCGAAGATCCACCCGGGTTTACACCATTAAAACGCGCAAGCACAGTGGTTAACCCTTCGTTAACGGCTAATATTAAAGCCGGTTTTTTAGCTTGTATGGCTTTTACAATTGCCTGGCGGGTGGCAGACATGCGGTAGCTGGTATTTGGTGTTTTACCATCTTCAGGCTTATCCTCGTTTATCCAAACCACTACTTTGCCGGTAAGGTCGGCATCTGCTATTTCGTCGGTTGTTCCGTAACCAATAAAAACAATATCGGCTGCAGTTATTTTTGTATCGGCCGAGCCCTGGAATATAAAGTCTTTCCAGTTTGTAAAAGCCTGCCCGTTAATGGTTAAAGCACTAACGTTTACAGAGCTTTCGGTTAATGGTACATCTAAAAAATAAGAGCCATTTACAGGCGGCTGTAAGCCTAATTTTTTAAACTCGGCTGCAATGTAGTTAGCAGCTTTTTCGGCCCCGGCTTTGCCGGTTTCTCGGCCTTCAAATTCGTCTGATGCAAGTATGCTTAAGTGCTTTTTAGCATCGGTGGCGTTTATAACATTGCCGTACTTAAGTGCGGTTGGGTTTTGCTGGGCACAGGCCGTTGCTGAGAAGGCAAGCCCGGTGAGCCATAATGATAATTTCTTCATTTAATTTAATGTATTGTAAAGGTATGTTGGTTAGCAGCCAATTTTGTTAACGCGGTTTGCATGGCGTCCGCCTTCAAATTCTTCGGTCAGGAATATCTCTATTATTTTTTTGGTATCCTCAATAGATACATGGCGCGCCGGGATACAAAGCACATTGGCGTTGTTATGTGTGCGGGCCGGGATGGTAACATCGGGTTTCCAGCATAGTGCCGCGCGGATGCCCTGGTGTTTATTGGCCGTCATGGCTACACCGTTGGCGCTGCCGCAAAGCAGGAAACCAAAATCGGCCTCGCCTTTTTCAACGGCGCTGGCTACCAGGTGTGCAAAATCGGGGTAATCGGCAGATTCTGAAGAGTAGGTGCCGTGGTCTGTAAATATAATATCGTCGCCAAACATGCCTAAAATGGCTTGCTTATAATCGAACCCGGCGTGGTCTGCACCAATGGCTATCTTTAACCCTGTTTTCATCAACTCAAATTTATAAGATTATTGTGTTGCCGAAGGTAAAGATTTTGTTGGAATTGAGGAGGATAGTGTAATGAGGAACTGCAAATAATATCGAATAATGAATGCGCACTCCGACGTTCGAAATCAAACATTCACTATTCGATATTACTCCAGCAAATTATAGTGCTTCTTCCCTGGCTTTTTTGCGTTTTTCAACCACGGCGGCAACCAGTATACCTACTTCATATAAAATGAATAAAGGGATGCTCACAACGGTCATGGTCATCATATCTGGTGTTGGAGTTACTACTGCTGCAACAATTAATATTACTACCACAGCGTAACGCCTGGTTTCGCGCATAAACTTAACGGTAAGGATGCCTAATGACGATAGTACATATACAAGTATGGGCAATTCAAATACTATCCCGGTTGCCAGTGTTAAGGTAGCTACAGATGACAGGTACGAATCGATAGAAAACCAGTTGGTGATACTTGAACTTACGGTGTACCCGGCCAAAAAGTTTATAGACTCGGGAGTAATTACATAATAGCCAAACATTACCCCAAGGATAAACAGGAAGGTGGCATAAATAACAAAACCTGACGCGGCCTTACGCTCTTTTTCGTGCAAAGCAGGGCGGATAAAGCGCCATAATTCCCAAAGCAGGTAAGGGAAACCAAGGGTGATCCCAATAAGCAATGCCGAATTGATCTGTAAGGTAAACTGCCCGGCCATGTCACTATTCATCAACTTAATGGGAATCTTAGTGATGCAAAAGCCGTCGCGGTGCAGGTAATCGCCCAGTTTACAAAGCATCCGGTAGGTCCAGAAGCTTGGCTTGGCGGGCCCCATGATGATGGTGTCGAAAATAAAATCGTAAAAATAAAAAGCCCCGGCCGTAAAAATAACGATAGCAATGGCCGCGCGCACCAGGTGCCAGCGTAAGGCTTCCAGGTGATCAAAAAACGACATTTCGGCCTCCATGGTCTGGCCTTTCTCTTTTATTGCTTTTATTAGTTTGTTATCGCTCATTACCTGGTTTTCCGCATTATTAACGCCGGAATGCTATTTACGTTGTATTAACCCGTGAAGATTTATTAAATATTAATATTCGAACGTCTCCATAAACTTGGTGGTGAAGTTACCCGCACGGAAGTTAGGGTCTTGCAGCAGCTTTAAATGGAACGGAATGGTGGTTTTAACCCCCTCAATAACAAACTCGCTTAAAGCACGCTCCATGGTTGCCAAAGCCTCGTCGCGGGTTTGGGCCATACAGATAACCTTGGCTATCATCGAATCGTAATTTGGCGGGATAACATAGCCACTATACACGTGTGTATCTACACGCACACCATGGCCACCCGGTGAGTGGAAGTTGGTTATTTTACCCGGTGAAGGGCGGAAGTTGTTGGCAGGGTCTTCGGCATTGATACGGCACTCAATGGCATGCATGGTTGGCTCATAGTTTTTGCCTGATATTGGGATCCCTGCTGCAACTTTTATTTGTTCTTTAATGAGGTCGAAGTTGATCACCTCTTCGGTAACCGGGTGCTCTACCTGGATACGGGTGTTCATTTCCATGAAGTAGAAGTTGCGGTCTTTATCAACCAAAAACTCTACTGTACCGGCACCTTCATATTTTACAGCTTTGGCACCTTTAATGGCAGCCTCGCCCATTTTTTTACGCAGTTTCTCTGTCATGAACGGAGATGGAGCCTCTTCTACCAGTTTTTGGTGGCGGCGCTGTATAGAGCAATCGCGTTCAGATAAGTGGCAAACTTTGCCATACTGGTCGCCCACTACCTGTATTTCTATGTGGCGTGGGTCCTGTACGTATTTTTCAAGGTATAGGCCATCGTTACCAAACGCTGCGCCTGATTCGGCACGGGCGCTATCCCAGGCATTTTCAAATTCTTCGTCTTTCCAAACAATGCGCATACCACGGCCACCACCACCGGCGGTTGCTTTTAGTATAACCGGGTAGCCAATTTTATGAGCAATGCCGATGCCTTGTTTAACATCGGTCAACAACCCTTCTGAACCTGGCACAATGGGTACACCGGCCTTCTTCATGGTTTCTTTAGCCGAAGCTTTATCGCCCATTCTGTTGATCTGATCGGCAGTGGCACCAATAAATTTGATACCGTACTCGGCACAAATGGCAGAGAACTTAGCGTTCTCAGATAAAAATCCATATCCCGGGTGTATCGCATCAGCGTTTGTAAGTTCGGCTGCAGAGATGATGTTGGGGATATTTAAGTATGAATCGCGGCTTGGAGGTGGGCCAATACAAACAGCTTCGTCTGCAAAACGTACATGCAGGCTATCACGATCGGCGGTTGAGTATACAGCTACGGTTTTAATGCCCATTTCCTTACAGGTACGAATAATTCGCAGGGCAATTTCACCTCGGTTAGCTATTAATATTTTTTTAAACATGACTTTCGAATGTGTAGATATGCAGATGTGCCAATATGCAGATTAATGCGCAGTTCATCTGCACATCCGCATATTTGCACATCAACGAATTTACTTAGGTTCTACTAAAAATAAAGGCTGGTCGTATTCAACCGGCGAAGCATTGTCTACCAATACTTTAACAATACGGCCTGATACTTCAGATTCGATCTCGTTGAAAAGCTTCATAGCTTCGATAATACACAATACGCTGCCTGTGCTTATTTCGTCGCCTACGTTTACAAATAACGGTTTATCAGGCGATGATGAACGGTAGAATGTACCTATCATCGGCGATTTGATGGTGATCAGGTTTGAAGTGTCTGCAACAGCAACAGCTTCGGCAGCAGGTGCCGCTGATGGCAGGCTTACAGGTTGCGGCGCAGGGGCTGCAGCAAGCGGCTGATGTGTTGGTATAGAAGCATTTACATAGGTTGGTGCTTCGTTGGTTTTTATAGTGATCTTAAAATTCTCTTGCTCGATCGATACTTCGTTTACGCCCGATTTTGACACAAAGCGTATAAGATCCTGAATCTGTTTAATATCCATAATAAGCGATAATTGGTTTGGATAAAAGTTTAATAACTAAGTTATGTATAAAATATGCAGATGTGCAAATATGCAGATGTGCAAATGAATTTTTACTATTTAAAGTAACATTAATTAATTGGCAGATGTTTTAATTAAAAAAGTGCAGAACCTGCACCTTAAAACTTACGCATCTTTTTTATCGTAGGCCCATTTTAAATAAATAGAGCCCCAGGTAAACCCACCGCCAAAGGCAGCTAAAATTAGGTTGTCACCTTTTTTAAATTTGTCTTCCCACTCCCATAAGCACAATGGAATGGTACCGTTTGTGGTATTGCCATAACGCTGAATGTTTACAATAACCTTATCGGCGCTTATGCCGGTACGGTTTGCGGTAGCATCAATAATGCGTTTGTTGGCCTGGTGCGGTACCAGCCATGCAATATCATCGGCTACTAAGTTATTGCGGTCCATTACTTCGGCGGCAACCTCGGCCATGTTGGTTACGGCAAATTTAAATACCGCCTGGCCTTCCTGGTACGCGTAGTGCTCTTTATTGGCAACGGTTTCGTGCGTGGCCGGACTAACCGAACCGCCCGATTTTTGGAATAAAAGCTGTGAGCCTGCGCCATCGCTTTTTAGTACCGAATCTATTATGCCGTAACCTTCTGTATTAGGCTCAAGCAGGGCGCAGCCGCAGCCATCGCCAAATATGATACAGGTAGCGCGGTCTTCGTAGTTGATGATTGACGACATCTTATCGCCCCCTACTACTAATACTTTGGTGTGTTTACCACTCTCAATAAACTGCGCGCCGGTAGCCAGGCCGAATATGAAGCCAGAGCAAGCGGCCTGCAGGTCATACCCCCAGGCATTTTTAGCGCCAATTTTATATGCAAGTACATTTGCCGTAGCCGGGAAAGGCATATCGGGGGTGGTGGTGCAAAATATGATGAGGTCAATCTCTTCGGCACTAATGCCGCGTTTTTTTAGCAGGCCTTCAACAGCCGGTACGGCCATATCTGATGTGCCAAGCCCTTCCCCTTTTAATATTCTCCGCTCTTTAATGCCGGTACGACTCATGATCCACTCGTCGTTGGTTTCCACCATTGTTTCAAGCTCCTGGTTGGTTAACACGTACTCGGGTACGTAACCATTTACAGCGGTAATAGCAGCAGTAATTTTGCTCATTCTATATTTTTTTACTGAAAAGCCAGTTTAATTTTGTCTATAAGGTTGGTCTCGATCATGTTTCTTGACAGCAGCACCATGTTTTTGATAGCCTCGGGGCTTGAAATGCCGTGGCCAACAACAACAGGCGCGTTAACCCCAAGTATAGGGCTCCCGCCGTATTGCTCGTAGTTAAAGCGGTCAAAAAATTCGTCTTTTAATCTTTTCTTCTGGGTAATAACGTAAAAAGATTCGGCAAGCTTTAAGATAACGTTCCCTGTAAAACCATCGCAAACAACAACATCGTTGTTATCGGCAAAAAGGTCGCGCCCTTCAACGTTACCTACAAAGTTAAACAGTTTGGTCTCTTTCATTAAAGGGTAGGTGGCCTGTAAAAGCAGGTTGCCTTTTTCCTCTTCTTCGCCAATATTCATCAGCGCAATACGCGGGTTGGGTATCCCGTATATAGATTCGGCAAGCAGGCTGCCTAAAATACCAAATTGCAAAAGCACATCGGGCTTGCAATCGGCATTGGCGCCTACATCCAAAATAATACCCAAACCGCCTTTAAGTTTGGGTACAATGGTTGTCATGGCCGGGCGTATTACACCAGGTATGGTTTTTACGCTGAACATACTGCCCACAAGCATAGCACCGGTGTTCCCTGCCGATGAAAATGCCTGTAAGGCACCGTCTTTCAATAGCTGGAAACCAACGCTGATACTTGAGTTGGGTTTCTGAACAATAGCCTTGGTAGGGTGTTCGCCCATGCCAATAACTTCGGTTGTGTGTACAAACTCAAAGTTATCGGGGCTAAAATTATTTTCCTGAAGTAGGCTTAGTGCAATATCCTTGTCGCCAATGAGCACAAGTTTTTGCCCGGCAGATAAAACTTTACAAGCTTCAATTGCCCCTAAAACTGCTGCCTTGGGGGCGAAATCACCGCCCATAATATCTAAGCCAATCTTCATTTTCAGAAAATTAAACTTAAACTGCTACTGCTTTCTCAATAAGGATTTTTCCGTTGAAGTAAACGTTACCATCAACAGTGTATGCCCTGTGTGGCAAGTGTACTGCACCAGTAGTTTGGCAAGTAGTTAAAGTAGGCGCTTCTGCTTTGTAGTGCGTTCTGCGTTTATCTCTTCTTGATTTTGAAATTTTCCGTTTTGGATGTGCCATAACTTTTAGTTATTATATTATTTTAATTTTTTAAGAGCTTCCCATCTCGGGTCAACACTCTCGGTTTTTTCATCATTTGCCGCAAGCTTATTTAAGTTTGCCAGCATTTCCTCGTCACATTGTTTCCCGTCGCCCTGGTTACTGCAATTGGCAATAAACGGCAGCGCTACGTTAACATATTCATATATCAGCCCGGCTAAAGCAATCTCATGATCGTTTTTGCCAAGGGTAATTATCTCGTCATCTTCGCTCATTTCCTCTTCCGTAAAGCGTGCTATCTGCTGCTCATGAATATCTATCGGTTGCAGATAATCTGATAAGCATCTATCACAGATGGCGTTTACGGTGCCGGTAATGTCAAAGTTCAGGATCAGCATTGTTTCCTGCTTATCCAGTTCAACCTTACAAATAAGATTGGCCTTTTTAACTAATGAGTATTCAAACTCGGCAAAAAAAGCATCGTTTATTTCGTATTCAAAATAATGCTTGCCCAGCTTAAGGCCGGTAAAAGGTATTGAATATGTTTTTAGCGATTTCAATGAGCAACAATTAGCCCGCAAATGTAGGTAAATTTCTGAAAACCGGAAAGTGTTTTTTTTAATTGGATTTTGGGTTGTTAACAATGGCTGTTGCAGAGTACAATTGTGCGGAGGTTTGGTGTGGGGTAATGAGGTGCGGAGGCGGTTGTGTGGTGAGGCTGCGCAAGAGTTCCCCTCTTGAAAGGGGTTAGGGGGTAATCAAATGTCAGGTGCCCCTTACGTCTTTACGAGGCACGAAGCAATCTGCCGTAGGCTGCCATACTGCAAGCTAATATCTGCAAACAGAGGATGGCGTTGCCTGTGGCCCGCAAGGCCTGCAGGTGGCGGAAAATGGGGCCGAACCTAACCTAAAAGCATAACAATACCTTTTTAAAAAAACTTACTCCCTGCATAACCTTTCCAACAAATTAGCATGCTGCGGAAACTGTATCAGCAGCTCCTCCTTCTTCGCCATCTCGAATTCGGAGAAGTCAAAACCTGGCGCAACGGCGCAGCTCACCAGGGCAAAGCCTGTGGCTGAAGGTATTTCGGCCGCGAACCAGGTGTTGGGCGGGATAACGGCCTGCAGGCTGCCGGTTCTGCTATCGCTTAGCTCGATGGTGGTGTGTGTGCCCTCATGGTCGATAACATGAATATGCAGCGGCGCGCCTTTATGGAAATACCACAACTCGTCTGACGCAAGTTGGTGGAAGCCCGAGAAATCTTTACCCTCCAGCAGGTAATAAATGGATGTGCAGGCCTGCTTCACCGCCTGTTCCCCGGCGCGGGTAACCTGGTGAACAGACCGGAAAACTTCTTTGTAGTACCCACCCTCGGGGTGCGGTTGCAGGTTTAAATGATCTATCCAGTATTGGGTGGTTGCGGGCATAACAGTATTATTAAAACAACCGGAAAGTTATAAAATATTTCGACCAGCAGTGCCTTTTGGGGGCGTTTAAAGTCGTTTGAGGGCGTTTTAAAATTAAAATTTATCTTTTACTTGATAATCAGTTACTTAGCAGCGTTCACGAGTGTTCACGGCAGTGAACGTGAACACCTCTATATCTTCAACCTTATATTGATTTTTTGCAGCAGGCCGGTTAGCCATACCATCACAAACGAGAAGATGATACATTTGATAAGCCCGCCGGTACCCTGGTTAAAGTATTCGGGGTAGCCAAGGTTAGTCATTTGGTAAAGGGGGTAAAACAAAAAAGGCAGCAGGTAACAGGTAAAAGTACTGGTACCCGCGGGCTCAATCACCTTAAACCAATGGAACTTGTGCTTCACATCAACCAGGAAAACAAAGAATGCGTACACCACCAAACTAATACCGGTACATATAAGCACCCATGAAGGGGTATCGCGCGCTTTGGATATCCCCCCGCTAAAATAACGGACGATGAAGCCCAGGTTGAATAATATTACAGCCATCAGCAGCATAGCTACCCACAGCATCTTAATTTCTTTATTTGCGGCAAGCCGCATGTATAGCACCGATACAAAAACACCTGCCATGGTAAATGCCTGCATAGCGCCGTTGCCGGCTATCCACATATATTTTTGGATGCCGCTTAAAAAGTTAAGCATACCGAAATGGAAATCGATATTAAAGAACATGAAGAAGATCCAGGCGGCGGCCTGCACCCAAAGTACCCCGTTACTGTAGTAGTAAATAAATGCACACACCAGGTATGACCAGCCTATAAGCCCCAATATGCCCCACCATGTTAAATGCAGCCAGGGGTGGTTAGGGTCGGTGCTTTTATATAACAGGCACATGGCCGCCAGTAGCACAATGCCAAACCCCTGGAACAGGTAACGCTTGGTTTTTGATTCTACCTTGCTATAATCTAAGAAGATAAAGAAGAAACTGAAGGTAGCCAGGCTTTCCCAAACGGGTTGTGGTAAAAGGGTGGCCGGGTCATTATAGGTTTCCATATTGGCATGGAAAAAACCAATAAATATAAGCGCGAATGACCGCGTGATGATGCGCATAGGAATATGCGCATTCTCGTTATGCAGGCGCTTTTTAAAGGCATACGGTATTGATAAGCCTACTATGAACAGGAAGGCAGGGAATATGGTATCGGCAAGTCCTAAAGCATCGGCATTAATTCCTGCATGTTTGAGCCATTGAGGGGTATTGGGCACACCATCCAGATCATTCACAAAGATCATCAGGAACATGGTAACTGCACGAAACGCATCAATTGACCTGATGCGGTTAATTAAATTACTCATTAAACAGGAAAATGATATTTATAGATAAATGTTTTAATCTAACGGTAATAAATTTAAAACAGTATCTCGGCGACGGCTTTATTAGTCCCTGTCGCGACTTAATTTGGCAAACACTAAAGGGTTTTCGTTTAGCTCGGCGGTTTCTCTCCGGTGTTTGATGATGTGCAATGCGGTGAACAATGCCTCGCGGAAAGATACTTCCGAAGCCATGTTTTTACCTGCAATGTCATAAGCGGTACCATGATCAGGCGAGGTGCGCACAAAGCTTAACCCTGCGGTATAGTTTACACCCGATTCGAACGCTATTTGTTTAAAAGGGATCAGGCCCTGGTCATGATACATGGCCAGTACGGCATCAAACTGCAGGTATGTTCCGTTGGCGAAGAAGCCATCGGCAGCGTAAGGGCCAAACGCAAGCACATCGTTGTTGCGGGCTTCTTCAATTGCCGGTATAATGGTATCTTTCTCCTCGCTGCCTATCAGGCCGTTGTCGCTGGCGTGGGGGTTTAACCCCAATACGGCAATTTTTGGTTTGCGTATCCAGAAATCGTCCTGCAGGCTGGCGTTCATCAGCTTTAATTTGTGGATGATTTTATCGGCAGTAATGCTTTCCGAGATCTTTGATACCGGGATATGGCCGGTTACCACGCCAACACGCAGGGTATCGCTTACCAAAAACATCAGCGATTCATCTTTGCTATCGCGATGCTGCAGGTATTCGGTATGGCCGGGGAAGCTAAACTCCTCGCTCTGGATGTTATCTTTATTGATAGGAGCTGTTACCAGTCCGTCTATATTGCCGGCAAGCAGGTCGTCTGTAGCGCGTTGCAGGGAAATGTAAGCATATTTGCCACCGTCGGCAGTAACCTGCCCGGTTTCAATTTTTACATCTTCTTCCCAGCAGTTTATCATGTTGGCTTTACGGTGCTGCGCATCGGCCGGGTTATCTATCACATTAAAGCTAAACTCATTGATGTGGGTATTGCGGCGATGAAATGATGCCACTTTGGTATGCCCGTAAACAATGGGAGTGCAGTAATCATATATTTTTGCATCGGCCAGGGTTTTGATGATTATCTCTAACCCTATCCCGTTAACATCGCCAATACTTATTCCTATTTTAGGTTTGTCGCTCATGATTTATTCTGATTTCGCCAATGGCTTTTTACACCGCCGGTTACGTATTTTGCTTTGTGCTTTAGGCCTTTAGCCCAGCGCTCAACATGCAAATAAAAAGATTTTAAGTTTATAAATTCTGATTAAAGCACAAATATGCCTTAATTTGCTCAAATAAAAACGGATAATGACATTAGTAAGAGCAAAAAAACATTTAGGGCAGCACTTTCTTACTGATAAAAATATCGCCTCGAAAATTGTGGATAGCCTGCGCCCTGAGGGTAGGTACAAACAAGTACTTGAGGTTGGCCCGGGTATGGGCATCCTGTCTGATTTTTTGCTGCAGAAGCCTGATTACGAAACTTTTTTGATAGACATCGATACCGAATCGTACACGTTCCTGAAAAAGAAATACCCTGCGCTTGGGGAGCACCTTATCAATGACGATTTTTTGGAGCTGGATTTTAAAGCGAAGTTTGAAAGCCAGATGGCCGTTATTGGTAACTTTCCGTACAATATATCCTCACAAATACTTTTTAAGATCCTTGACCACCGCGATCAGGTACACGAGGTTGTAGGGATGTTCCAAAAAGAGGTAGCCGAACGTTGTGCATCCAAACCGGGAAGTAAGGAATATGGCATCCTGAGTGTTTTTTTGCAGGCCTATTATAAGGTTGAATACCTATTTACTGTAAAGGCGGGGGTATTTAACCCGCCGCCAAAGGTGCTCTCGGCTGTTATCCGCCTAACCCGTAACGAAACCGCCGACCTGGGCTGCGACGAAAAACTTTTTTGGCAGGTGGTAAAAGCCGGATTTAATCAGCGCCGCAAAACCCTGCGTAATGCCGTGTCGTCATTAATAAACAAAGAGAATATGGTGGACAACAAAACCCTCGACCTGCGTGCCGAACGCCTGAGCGTAGCCGATTTTGTGAAGTTGACAAATGAGATTGCGGAGGGCCGAATTTAATCTATCGGTATCACCACAACTTTATCCGCACCTTTCATTTCTTTTACTTTTAGCGCCATGCGTTTTACAAACAGGTAATTTGCCGTGCCGCCAATTACAGCGCCTACAACCGGCACCAGTCTTTCGGCGGCGCGTACGCCAAAGGCCAGCAATAATTTTTCGGCAATACCTTCCATCATGGTTTTGGTTACAGCTACGCCGGCTTCTACTTTAAAAGAGGTGGCCACCAGTTGCATAAACTCGTCAAACCCTATCCGGTAATTGCCTTTGGTATAATACATAACGGCCATGGTAACCCTAAACTGCTGGGTGATCAGGTTCACAAAATCTACCGGCATACCTACCAGCATGGTCATAATACCGCCGCTGCCGGCAATAGCGCCCGATCCTGCTGCCATATACGCGCACTGGTTTATAAATTTATCTAAGCCATTCTTATCGACACTCCTTTTGATGCTGAGTTGATCTATATGGTCAAATATATGCCTGAAGCCATCGTGCGATAGCGTATCTACGTATTGTTTTATATCGGTACGGGCTTTTTTAAATGGAAGTTTCATGGATGTTATATTATAATTGATACTATGCTATTTGCGTGCCAGTTTTAATGCATGCAGAAACCGTCATGCAGAAACCACATAATTCCTCGTCCTCTACCTTATCCTTTCTAAATTTGTAATTTTGCCCCATCAAACACTTACGCCATTGAAAAACAACATCCTGATAGTCGACGATCTGCATCCTGCTTTTATAGAACAAGCCGAAAGTTTTGGCTACACCATAAATTACCAGCCCGATATGAAGCTTGATAAGGCTTACGCCATCATTAATAATTACGATGGGTTGGTTATTCGTTCCAAATTCCAGGTGGATAAGGCCTTTATTGACCAGGCTACCCACCTGCGCTTTATTTGCCGCGCCGGTGCCGGTATGGATAATATTGATGAAGATTACGCCCTGGAAAAAGGCATCAGGCTGATAAACGCGCCCGAAGGTAATATGGACGCGGTTGGCGAGCATGCCATAGGCCTGCTGCTATCATTAATGAATAATATGAATACAGCCGATGCGGAGATTCGCGCGGGTAGCTGGCGCCGCGAAGAAAACCGCGGGTATGAGCTTAAAGGACGCACCGTTGGTATTATTGGTTACGGGCACATGGGCAGCAGCTTTGCCAAAAAGCTATCGGGCTTTGGAGTAAACATTATTGCTTACGATAAATATAAAACCGGCTTTAGCGACCAGTATGCCCGAGAGGTAAGCATGGAAGAGATAGTTAAACACAGCGATGTGTTGAGCCTGCACATCCCGCTGACTAAAGAAACCGATGGCATGGTGAATGACGAATACTTCTATCATTTTAAAAAACCTATATTTTTCATCAATACGGCACGCGGTAAAGTGGTTAAAACAAGTGCGGTGCTTAATGCTATTAAGCAGGGTAAAATAATTGCTGCAGGGTTGGATGTGCTGGAGGTAGAGAAATTCCCATCGCTGGCAGAACAGGCCTGGTTTGATGAACTGCGCCGAAACGGCAGGGTGATTTTAAGCCCCCATGTTGGCGGGTGGACGTTTGAAAGTTACCGCAAAATAAGCGAGGTAATGGCCCGGAAACTGGGTGAACTGGGGTTAGCGTAAATCAATGAAAATCCATTCAATAAGGCCATTATTCAATTAAAAAATTTGGATATTAAAATTTAATTATACTATCTTCGTTTTACACTAAACAAGACTATGCAGGCCCGGCCCACGTAGTCTTGTTTGTTTTTAAGGCCATCACGCTCTTCTATCGAAAAAGTAGGGGGGCGGTTTTTTTTGGCGCAAACTGATAATAAACTACTAATTATATTGTGTTATGGCAGAGGTATCATACTATACCAAAGAAGGTTTAGAAAAATTAAAAGAAGAATTACAATACTTAAAAACTACAGGCCGTGCTAATATTAGCGCAGCGATAGCAGAAGCGCGTGACAAGGGCGATCTTTCGGAGAACGCCGAGTACGATGCTGCAAAAGAAGCTCAGGGCTTACATGAGGGCAAAATATCACAGATGCAGGAAACGCTGGCAAACGCCCGTTTGTTGGATGAATCAAAACTGGATGTATCTAAAGTGCTTGCCTTATCTATCGTAAAAATAAAGAATGTAAAAAGCGGCGCTACCATGAGTTACCAGTTGGTATCAGAAAGCGAAGCGGATATGAAAGCCGGTAAAATATCGGTAACATCACCTATTGCAAAAGGCTTGTTAGGTAAATCGGTTGGTGAAATAACCGAAATAACCGTACCCGCCGGTAAAATTGAATTTGAGATATTAGAAATCAGCAGATAGTGAATGGTTAATTGGGTGAGTGGTTGCATAACTGCTCACCCAAACCATTTTACAAAATTCAGCACTCACGTAATCAACCACTCACCATGTCTATTTTTTCAAAGATCATATCAGGCGAAATCCCGGCGCATAAAGTGGCGGAAACAAACGATTTTTTTGCTTTTCTGGATATCAGCCCATTGGCCGAAGGGCACGTATTGGTTATCCCAAAGGTAGAAGTTGATTATATTTTTGACCTGGAGGATGAAACCTATATGGGTTTGCAGATGTTCGCCAAAATAGTAGCTACTGGTATAAAAAAAGCCATTCCCTGCAAAAAAGTTGGTGTAGCCGTTATTGGTTTAGAGGTGCCGCATGCGCACATCCACTTAATACCCATGAACCGTGTTGATGATATGAACTTTGCCCGGCCGAAACTTACGCCTACGCAAGATGAATTGGCCGCTACCGCTAAAAAAATTGTGGAAGCCTTAAGAACGGTCACTCACCAATAATATTACTGCAAAGTTCAACGCGTATGCTTTAGATAGGCTGCGCGTTTACTTACTCTTCCACTTAAACGTTTTAATCATCACATCCACATCCTTCTTAATAAAACTAAGAACAGGCTGTATGGAATCTAACCGTGGTTCGGAGTTAAAATAGAGCGCGCCACGCAGGTAGTGTTTGGTGCTGTCGGTTAAAAAAAACTGTGCCGATGATGCCGCGTTACCATCAATGGTATAATAAATACCGTAAACTTTTCGATCGGGGTAAGCAATTACTCCTTCATCAATAGAGGTTGCTTTTACCGTATGCTTAAAGCTTAGTTTGTGCGCATCCTCAACCAACTCATTAAATTCTTTTTTTGATTGAATGTTCTCATAGCTTAAATGCAGCGTGGCATTAAACTGCGGGAACTGTATGTTTTGCCAGCAGGGTTTTGCGTTGGCAGATCTATCGGGTTCTACCTTGCTGTACTTGGGGTAGTCAAAAGTAAAGGGGCAGCCTTCGTTGTATGATTGGTAATCCTTTTTGGGGAACTCAATACGATAGTATCCCCGGGGTTTGGGCGAAAAATCGGCACTGCCGCCGCAAGCAGCGAATAATAAAACAAATATAATGAGGGCGAAATATCTCACGGATGCTTTTCTTTAGAATTCCATATTTCCCAGGCTTTTTCTGCCTGCAATACTAACATTTCATATCCGTTTTTTGTAGCGGCACCATGTTCAGCCCCCTTTTTCAGAAACAGGGTTTCTTCGGGGTTGTAGATCAGGTCGAACAGCAGGTGGTCATCTGTGATGGCTTCGTATGGTATAGGCGGGCATTCATCCACGTTAGGATAAGTACCCACAGGCGTGGTATTGATGATGAGTTTATTATCCCTGATATGTTTTGGCTTAAGGTCGCTGAACAGGATGTTCCCTTCGGCCGGTTTGCGGGTTACGCATTTGTAGGTGATGCCTTTATTATCGAGCACACATTTAACGGCCCTTGCCGCGCCGCCATCGCCTAATATCAGGGCTGTATCATGGAGGTCTGTTAACAGCGGGGTTAATGACATATCAAACCCATAGATATCGGTATTATAGCCTTCCAGCCTAAAATCATGCCCTTTTATGCCCAGTTCGCCCGAGAATGCTGCCTGCACCGGGCTCTCTGAGGTAATGCGGATACAATTAACAGCACCCGCCCCCTTGGCGTCGTGTTCAATCCAGTCAAGCTGTTTTAAAACATTTACCTTATGCGGTATGGTAACGTTAAGGCCGCACAGATCAGGCACCTCGTGCAATAGTTTTGATAAATCTTTAATACTCTCTAACGGGTATAGCTCGTATGTACAATCCGTTATATTTTCCCTTTCAAACTTTTCGGTAAAGTATTTTTTCGAGAATGAGTGCGAAAGCGGGAACCCTATCAGGCCATAATGTTTCATTGCCGGCAATTTTAAGATGGATGCGGTTTTTTATGTCCGCTATCCGCCGTAATATTAGCAACAAACTACCACGTTTTATAATTTAATTGCAGATGTAGGGTAAGGGTATTTCAGCTACTAATTTTTTAACCTATAAAAATAACGCAGGCAACCATGGCATTGGTAACGTTTTAGCTTTAACCAGGGCAAAAATGTTCTTACGATAGATCCGCGCCTTACACGCTCGCAACCACCCTTGCCGCACCGGGGGCATGATACCAATTGTTTAACTTTCGGGTTAATTTGAGGGGTTGCCTTTTGCTCGTTAAATATAAGTTCCATTTCATTAAGGGGTTTCCCCAAAAGTGGGGTGTTTGTATTAAACAAAACTGCCACTCATATTAACAAAACCGCCATTTAACTAAATAAAGCCGCCATTTTTGAGCAAATGTTAAATATTGTTTGCTTTATACTATAAAAAGCCGTTAACATCGCGCCCATAGTACTCTTTAAAAAGCTTGCTGAAATAGGCCGGTGTTTCAAACCCTGCCATGTATGAAATTTCGGCGATGGTACGATATTTACCGCTTTCAATTGCTTCTCGTGATACCTGCAGGCGTATGGCGCGGATATACTTATTGGGCGTTAACCCCGTAATGCTTTTTATACGCCGAAACAATTGCCGCTCGCTGATGGCCATTTCGTCGCTCACCATTAACAGGTTAATATTGGTTTTGCCTATGTATCTCCTTACCGTTTTTTCCAGGTCGTTTAGCCAGGCCAGGTCCGCAGGCGATGGTTGCACCTGCACCGGTTTTTGTTGTTTTATATCCTGCTCAATGGGTATTGCTGTGCCTGGTTCGCCACCATAAGCCTCTTTGCCATTATCTTCATAATTCCTGCCGGCTGCATTGGTTAGCAAGTTATTTGCCCGTGCCAATAGCTCATCACTTATAAATGGTTTGGTCAGGTAATCGTCAACCCCAATGTTTAGCGCATGCAGTTTATTACGGCTATCGGCCAGGGCAGTTAGCATAATAACAGGTATATGGCAGTAAGTAGAATGCTCTTTTAATTTGCCAAGCAGGGCAAAACCATCCATTTCGGGCATCATAACATCCGATATGATCAGGTCAGGCAACACATCGGCAGATTGTAAAACATCCAGCGCTTTTATACCATTATTGGCTGTTTGGATCCTGTAATAAGGCGAAAGTATCGAAGCAATATACTTCACCATTTCGTCGTGGTCTTCAACCAGTAAAATAAATTTGTTAGCTGTTATTGCGTCAGTTGAGTGTATTTGTACCACATCATCCTGTAAAGCAACCTGGCTGTTTTGTACAGTAACCGGCACCAGCGGGATGTATGCCTTAAAGGTAACCCCTTCGCCATAACTGTTTTCAACCTCAACCCGGCCGCCCATCAATTCGGTAAACTCCCTGGCGATGGATAGGCCGATACCGGTACCGCCTTCGGCATTTATACTATTTTGATTGCCCTGGTAGTAGCGGTCAAATATTTGTGAAAGATCCTGCGGATGGATGCCCGGGCCGTTATCCTGCACGCTGAAACAGATCATACCGCCTTCTGCAGCCGCCACAATATTTACAGAACGCGTTGCCGGGGTAAATTTAATAGCGTTGCTGATAAAGTTATTGGCTACACGTTCAAACTTATCGCGGTCTAATGATACGTACAGGGTTTCATCAATCCTGCAAACGAGGGTGTAAGTGATATCCTTATACTCGGCCGCCGAGGCAAAGCCCTGGTAAATAAGTTTGATGAACGGGGCCAGCTGTACAGGCTGTGCTTTTACCGCCAACGTGCCCGATTCTATCTTCCCCAGATCAAGCAGCTCGTTAACCATATTAAGCAGTTTTTTGCTGTTGCGGGCTATAGTTTGCAGGTTATCATTTACGGGGCCGGTAGCCTGGGGGTTATTAAGCAACTGCTGCGCGGGTCCTATTATCAGGGTTAATGGCGTTTTTAATTCGTGGCTAATGTTAGCGAAGAACTTTGATTTCATTGCATCCATCCTGGCAAGTTGCTTATGTTCAAGCGCCAGGGCGGCAGCTTCTTTTTTCTTTTTGTAAACAAACCAGCGGTAAACTGCAATGATGGCAAAAAGTATAAATATGGCTATGATGATGGTAAAGTTACGTTGTTGCTGTAATAAGCTGTTACGATTTGCTGCCTGTAATAACCGTTTATCGTTTTGGTATTTTTTATCGAGTTCGGCGGCTACGCGGGTTTGTTCGGCGGTGAGGATGGTATCGTTTAACTGATTCTCCCTTACAGAAAAATTAAAGGCCTGTTTATAATCCTTTAAGCCTTCATAAGCGGTGCCTAATTGATTATAAATATTGCGCTGTAGCGTTGAGTTGCTATTTTCTCTTGATTGTATAGCCAGCGCCCTTTGCCCGTATGCCACAGCTTTACTGTAATTTTTTCTATCATTACAAAGCGTCATCAGCTCGTTAAGGTTGTGTTTGGCAAGCGATGGGTAGTTGTTTTTTAAAGCAACCTCCAACGAACTGTTTAAAACCTCTTCAGCTTTATCATATCGGCCCTGCATTTCATACAAGCGGCCCAGGTTGCCCATGTAATTAACCTTTTTAAAAGCCGATAGCTTTTGCAGGTAAGGTTTGTTTAGCACCTGCTCCAGGTAAAAAACAGCCTTTGTAATATCCGCAGGCGATATGTTTCCGTGCTTTATTGCATTTGAATATACGTTTGACAGCATGCTTGCCGCCGCAATGTATAACGAAGTATCTTTAATGGCCCGGGCCTCGTTTACCGCCTGCAATGCAATGGGTAAAGCGCTGTTACGATCGCGCAGGGGGCGGTACAAGTCGGCTATGCAGATGCGGCACTCAATGCGTAGCTTTCGCCACCCATATTTGTCAGTTAGCTTTAAAACATCAAAGGCTTCTTTAAGTGCCGCTTCGTTTTTGCCGCTACGGCTTAACATGTAGGCTACCATAATGCGCGATTTCGCATAGGTAGAAGAATCGCTTTCGGGGCTGCTGTTGGCAACCGCACGGCGGGCGTATTCAAGCGCTTTTACCTCTTTGCCAGCCTGGTAATATTTAAACGAGGTAAGATAAAGCACCTGCCCTTCAAAAACCTTGTTGTTTTGCTGGCGGGCTATGTTCAAAAGTGAATCGCTGTAGCGCCTGGCCGAATCGATATTATTAAATTGGGTTATTTTTTTGAGCTGTGGCGTGTCATACTGCTTTTGGGCGCAGGCAATACTAAAGATCAGTGTACTTAAAGTAAAACTTAAAACCGATCTTTTAAAAAGGCGATAATATTTAACCAGGGGCATAATACCCGCTAAATTAGTTAATTACCGATTATTTACTCCATACCCGAGGGTTAAAAAGTTACTTATTAAAACAAAAAGGCTGTATTTACCCGGGTAAATACAGCCTTTTTGTTTTACGTACAGGTATTACTATTTAATACATTCAAACTTTACAACCAATTCCCAGCGTTTGGGGTTTTCAACCAGCTTAAATAATGGGTCGGCCGAGTCGTTATATTCGCAACGGCGGATGTTTGTAAACCCGGCATCGCGTAATTCTTTCTCTGTCGATTCCCAGTCCCAGAGCCAAAGGTGTTCCAGGTAGCCAAATAAATGTTTAGTTACCGCTTTAAAGCTGCGCGGCCTTACCTCTACACCCATCATCATCCTTTTTATCAATGTTACAGATGCCTCCGGATCGTGCTTTACATCTTTATCGGTAATATAATCACGCACCAGTACTTCAAGATCAGGCATTATCATCCTGAATATGCCACCGGGTTTTAACATTTTATAGGTATTGCGCAAAGCTATCCTGAAATGCTCAAGCGACATATGCTCCAGCACGTGTGAGCAGTAAACCCCATCGGCAGTATTGTCTTTTACGCCCGGCAGCCCTTTGGTAATATCGCCATACTGTACATTCTTATCAAACACCTGCCCAAGGCTTTTTTTAAGTAAAAAACCAACAACAGGTGTTTTTTGAATAACAAGCGTTGGCGATACATCAAAATTTTTCCACTCCGCAGGGGCTGTTTGGCCGCAACCATAATGAACGTACAGTTTATTGTCAGACATTTTATAAAGGGTTTTTATTAAAACGGTAGTTTTTACTTACCGTTTTAAAGGTAATTTATTTTGCCGAATATTAAACGCGTTAAAAGATATAATTCAGCACAAATAGCTCTTTTAGCCATGCAAATGTTTAGTATAAACGTGTTTTATTATTAGTTTAGCAATAAATAATTACCACGCATGTTAAACAACCGTAATATATTATGCATTAGCGGAACCGAGTGGAACGGTAACTATATTAAAGCGGTGGTTGAGCTGATGAAAGTGCTGTCAGTTAAAAACAATATCCTTTTTGTTGAGAATGCCTATACCTATAAAGATGCCATTGCCGGTGTAAGCGATAAGGATAAAATAGATTTTGCCAAAGCCTTTGGCCTTAAAAGCCGTATCCGCACCATCAGTACCGATAATGGTGGTACGGTAAATATTCTTTTCCCTCCGCTGGTGTTCCCGGTTAATTTTTTGCCCAACGGGGCGCTGTATAAAAGCCTGCTTAGCTTTAATGCCTGGTTATTACGCCGCACCGTAAAAAAGGCCTTGAAAAAATTGAACATGCAAAACGAGCTGATCAATTTTACATCATTTAACCCCGGGATGGGTTTAATGACCGGCCGAACCTTTAACGAAAAAACCCTGATATACCATTGCTATGACGAAATAAAGGGCGCCCCCCTTTGGTTAAGCAAACACGGCCTGCGCCTTGAGGCAGGGTTTATGAAAATGGTTGATGCCGTTATTGTTACCTCGCAAGGATTATACGAGAGTAAAAAGGATTTTTGTAAGCAGTGTTTTATTGTGAAAAACGCAGTAAAGGTTGATCTGTTTAAAAAAGGGTTTAATCATACCCCTAACCTTGGCAAAATAGTGGTTGGTTATGTGGGTACTGTTGACGACCGCAGCGATTACGACCTGTTGCATCATTTGTTTACCAATATGCCCGATGCCGAATTTGTATTTGTAGGCCGCATATTAAGCGAACGCGGGCAGGGTATATTAAGTAAATACCCCAATGTAAAAATAGAGGGGCCAAAAATGCCCGAGCAGTTGCCGCCTTACCTGCAAACATTTTCGGTAGGGATAATACCATTTGTTAAGGATGATTTTACGAAGGGTATTTACCCTATGAAGATAAACGAGTACCTGGCTGCCGGCCTGCCGGTGGTAAGCACCGCGTTTGGTGATATTGCAGATTTTGCCGGCCTTATTAAAATTACCGATGATAAAGAGGGGTTTTTGCAATACGTTTTATCTGAAATTGCCGGCGATACGCCCGAAAAACGCACCGCACGTTTAAAAACGGCCGAAAACAACACCTGGGATAAACGCGCCGAAGAACTATCAAACGTGATAGAACAGGTAGAAAAAGGCCTTAAATGATCTGTATTGCAAGGCGCGGTTTCTAAAAAAAATCCCGTTATTTGATGTATCTGTTATGAACCCGTACCAACAAAAACGCCGCTGGAAATATTTTTTGCTCGCCTTTGCCGTAGTTATTGCCAGCGGGTCGTTGTTTTACACCAGTTATTTGGTGAAAAACATAGCCCGGTCTGAGCGTACGCGTGCACAGGTATGGGCATTAAGCATGAAACAGTTGGGCGATACTTATGATAACGATTTCCTGTCATACGTTCTTGCGGTGCGCGATAGCCTTGTGGTGCCAGCCATTGTTACCGATGCCAAAGGCGACTTTAAATTTACCCGCGGATTGGATTCTACCAAAACATTCATCAATCTTGATAAAGAAGACTTAAAGCAGCGTAAACAAAAATACGACCTCGCTTATTTTAAGGATGAGCTGGCTTATATGAAAAAGCAGCACGCCCCCATTAAGCTTACTGTTATAAACGAGCCCTGGCTGGTTTACTATAAGGACTCGCCCCTGCTTACGCAATTAAAGATGTTCCCATACATCCAGCTCTCGGTTATCGCTATATTTTTAATGGTGGCTTATACGGCTTTCAGTTCATCCCGAAAATCTGAACAGAATCAGGTTTGGGTGGGTTTAGCCAAAGAGACCGCCCACCAGCTGGGTACGCCAATATCATCATTAATGGCCTGGATAGAACTGATAAAAGATAAGTTTAACGCCGAAGACGACCCGTTAATGGCCGAGATGGAGAACGATGTGAAGCGGTTAGAAATAGTGGCCGACCGTTTCTCAAAAATCGGCTCGAAACCAAAGCTGGAAGAACATATGGTTTATGATGAGGTAAAAGCTTTTGTAGATTACTTTAAGGTACGTGTAAGCAATAAAATAACCTTTGAGATGACGGGTAACCGCCGTTTAACTGCCGGGTTAAACATCCCGTTGTTTGATTGGGTGCTTGAAAACCTTCTAAAAAATGCTGTTAACGCTATTGATGGCACCGGCAGCATTAAGGTGCAGATACACGGCAGCAAACAAAAAAAACAGATATTTATTGATATTACAGATACAGGTAAAGGTATCCCGCGGTCAAAGTTTGATACCGTTTTTCAGCCCGGTTATACCACCAGGCAGCGCGGTTGGGGCTTGGGCCTGTCATTAACCAAGCGTATTGTAGAGAACTACCATAACGGGCAGGTTTTTGTGAAAGATAGTGAAGTTGGCAAGGGGACAACCTTTAGGATAGTACTAAAAACCATTAGATATGATAAGCAAGCCAAAATCTGACGATTACGCCCCTTATGCTGCCGGCTATGTAAACCTGGTGCCCGATGGCGCGGACGTATTGCAGGTATTAGCCGCTAACCAGGCATCAACGTATAAATTATTCCATAACCTCACCGAAGAACAGGCGATGCATGCCTACGCCGAAGGTAAGTGGACACTAAAAGAAGTGCTTGGCCATATGATAGATACTGAGCGCGTATTCTCTTTCCGCGCGTTCGTATTCTCGCGCGAGGATATCTCGCTGCCGGGTTTCGACCAGGAAACCTACGTGCTTAGTACCGATTTTAACAGCCGCAGTATACAAAGCCTGGCCGATGAGTTTAAGGCAGTACGCGAGGCCACCCTGTTTTTGTACCGCTCGTTCAGCGAAGAACAATTAGGCCGGAGCGGAGTTGCCAGCGGGGCCCTTGTTAAAGTAGCCGCCCTGCTATTTCTTACCGCCGGGCATGAGCTTTATCATCTGGATATTATAAAAGAGCGCTACTTATAAAAGCAAAAAGGCCTGCCGGGATATCCCGGCAGGCCTTTTTGCTTTACGATAGATTTATAAATTAAGCATCTTTTTTGTGCCCGTTATCATAAAGCTCTTTCTTCTCTATGCGGTAAGAAAGCACCAGGCCAAGGCCGCCAAATATGGCTATTAAACCAAAGTAGATAGCTTCGTTCTCGTCGCGGGTGTTAACAAACACGGTGCGGTCAAGCAGGTATGCTAAAAATAAGCCTAAACCTGCGCCAATGAGTAATAAACCCCATTTAAGGTTTTGGTAAGGTGCCGGTTGTGCTTTATAGCTGCGTGGGTCCATGCCACGTTCTATCATTGCCATACGTTCGCGGTTCCTGATATAAAAGATCCCGAAGATCATTGCGAAAAGCCCAAGTGAAATAGATATTGGGATTAAAAATTCTGCGTCCATGATAATATAAGTTTAAATAATTAATAATTTTTGTTTTGTAAACCACCACAGCGGTGTATTTGTAAGCTATGACCACAGCTTTTTTAATGAGGTTACACCCTGCACAAAATATTTTAGATTTATGAATTGCAATTTTAGATATGCTATAAGTATGTATATATCTGGGCGTTAATATGTAAATTTACTTGGGTTAGGTAAAATGGTAAACCGTACATCTAAAATCGTAAATAAGCTGTAACCTAATTTACGGGGACGTAGTCAGAGAGGGTGTATATGCAAAGCAAGCTTTCAGATATTGAGTTGATAGAACAAACCCTCGGGGGCAACCAATCGGCCTATGCCGACCTGGTAAAACGCCACCAGCGGTTTGTGTTTACTTTGGCTTTACGCTTTGCAAAAAGCCGCGAAGATGCCGAGGAGATTGCGCAGGACTGCTTTATTAAAGCATACCGCTCATTAAGTTCTTTTCAGCAGCAATCAAAATTCAGTACCTGGCTGTACAGTATTGTTTATACCACCGCCATGACGTTTTTGCGCAAGCGGAGGCTTGACACATCTTCTATTGATGATGATGAAAGCTACATACAGATAGAGAACAAACCCAGCGGCTACGATGAATATAACGTGGAGAACAAATCGAGATCGTATTATATAAACCAGGCCATAGAACAACTATTACCTGATGATGCTACTATTATAACCATGTTTTATAAAGGCGAGCAATCCCTTGAAGAAATTGCACAGGCAATGGGGATAGAAGCCAATACCGTTAAGGTAAAACTATTTAGGGCGCGCCAGCGTTTAAAAGAGCGGCTGGAGCGTAATTTAAAACACGAAGTTAACGAACTGATATGAACAGTATAGAAGAAAAACTTTGGAACTACATTGATGGTAACTGCACACCCGACGAGCAGAAAGCCATTGCCGTGCTCATTGAACAGGACGAGGTATATCGTAAAAAGTACAGTGAGTTGCTGCAGCTTAACAGCGAGTTTGCCGCTATAGAGCTTGATGAGCCATCTATGGCTTTTAGCTACAACGTAATGGAAACCATACGTACCGAACACGCCCAGCAGCCCTTAAAGGCAGCTGTTGATAAACGTATTATACTGGGTATAGCAGCATTTTTTGTGCTTACCCTTTCGGCACTTGTTATTTACATGTTCAGTTCGGTGAACTGGTCGGCAGGCAGTGGTGTTCAAATTCCTGAACAGTTAAACATACAGGTACCGCATGTAAATACATTTTTTACCGGCCGGGTGGTAAAGGCATTCCTGTTTTTTGACCTAGTAATGGGGTTATTCCTGCTTGATCATTATTTACGACGCAAAACAACTGCAAAAGAGCAATAGAACGTCCGTATTGTGTATAAAAATAGTACATACCGACAGCTTGTCGCATATTAATGACAGGTTAATTTAACATTAAACCCGCGCTCATTGCGTTATAACGACACATTTATAAGAAGCTTAAACATTTAGTAATATTTGGTACAGTATTTGTATTAACCTATGCATACCGGCAATCTTGCCGGTTAATTGTGATAAGGTTTAGGTTGAAAGTCTCCCGACGCAAGGTTGGGAGGCTTTTATTTTTTATAGCAATGTACATCCCGTACATACACCTTTTCACCAAAAATTCATCTTACATTTACTACCTTAGTGCTTAAATTATACTAATGAAAAAAGCAATTATATATGCATTTAGCATGCTGCTGGCATGTGCAACCTTAAATACTTACGCGCAAGAGCAGCCACGCATACCCGAGGCAAGCTCTACACAAACCATTATACAAGATTTTGGCCTTGGCAAAATAACCGTCACCTACTCGCGCCCAAATGTTAAAGGCCGTAAAATATTTGGTGGTATAAACCCATATGGTGAGGTTTGGCGTACCGGGGCAAATGCTGCCACAACTATCACTTTCAGCGAAAACGTATTGCTTGAGGGGAATAAGGTACCGGCGGGCACTTATTCATTATTCAGTATCCCAGAACAAAACACCTGGACCATTATCCTGAACAAAACCGTTAAACAGTGGGGTGCTTACAGTTATAAAAAAGAAGACGATTTTTTACGCTTCACGGTAAAGCCTATAACGGTTAAAGAAAAACGCGAAACCTTTACCATGGCGTTCGCCAATTCAACCACAAAAAATACCGATCTGTACATTATTTGGGACCACACAGCGGTGCCTATCCGCCTGCAAACAGATGATGACGCACAAATAACCGCTAATATTGAAAAGCTAATGCAGGGCGATATCAAGAAACGCCCTTATTTTAACGCTATACAGTATTACTACGAGAACGATAAAGATCTTAAAAAAGCTATGCAATGGGCATTAGAGGCCGAAAAACTTGAACCAAACGGCCCATGGTACAAATTATGGAAAGCGCGTATCCAGCTAAAAATGGGTAACAAAGCGGCTGCCATTGCTACCGCCCAGCAGGGTGTAAAACTGGCTAAAGAAAGCAACGACGAGGAATATGTACGCCTTAACGAAGCCGTTATATCGCAAGCTAAAGACTAACCAAACCAACTATAAACAAAATTCTGCAAGCCTTGAACGTTAACCGTTCAGGGCTTTTTTATGTCGAATAAATTATTGGGTATGCGGGTATAGGTTTGGGGTTGTACAAAAACAAGCTTGATGAGCGGGAACGCCGTTTTAATGGCCAACCGTATCCTTTCTATGGATGCGGTGATATCCTCTGTATCAATATCAGGTTCAAACTCCACTATCAGCATCAATACCACATCATCGGGCGCCTGGTAAGTAGATAATACATTTACCACGCGTATCACCGCCTTGTCCTTTTCGGCAAGCAGCCTTATTTTATGCTGGGTTATAGGGGCTATCCCTTCGCCCATCAGTAAGCTGCGGCTTTCCCTTGCCAGAATGGCAGACACCCCAACAAGCAATAAGCCAACCAGTACCGATGCCACCCCATCCATGTAGTGCATATCGTAATTATGGCCTATATACATAAATACAAATACAATGAACAGGCCGAGCACTGCCGCGCCGTCTTCAAACAATACCAAAAAACTGGATGGGTCTTTACTTTTTACAATAGCTGCCCACCAGCTTTGCCCATTACGCAGCTTATCAAATTCTTTGATGGCGATAACCAGCGAGGTGCCCTCAAATAATGCTGATGAAGCCAGCACAATGTAATTCCAAAGCGGGTTGGTAACCGGCTCGGGTTTAATAATATGTTGGATGCCCTGGTAAATGGAGATGCCGCCGCCCAGCCCAAATATCAAAATAGATACAATGAACGACCAGAAGTAAAGCTCCTTGCCATACCCAAATGGCCTTGAGCTATCAGGCGCCTTATGGCTGCGTTTTAAGCCATATAACAGCAGCACCTGGTTTATGGTATCAACCATAGAGTGGATGCCTTCTGATATCATGGACGAGCTGTTGGTAAAGCCCCCCGCAATAAATTTGGTTACAGCAATAAGCAGGTTGGTCGCAAGCGCGCTGTAAATAGAGGCATTGTTTTTAGCTTTCATACTTATAGTAGTACAAATGCTAAAAACGCTTTTGTGTTTGTGCCGATGTGTTTTTATTAAAGCCGCCTTGTTTAAGAATGTATTTCCGTAATTTCAAAAAAGGCTTTTCTATGGTGTATTGCAGCAATAAAGCCCCCAGCAAAACAAATAGCAGGCATAGCAAAAGCATCTGGTTACTATTTACAGGTACACCCATACCTCCTGCATACTTTTGTACTAAATGGATAATGCCTTTATGGGTAAGATAGATGCCATAGGATAGCCCAGCGAGCTTTGCGGTAATTAGCGAGGAGTAACGATGCATTATACTGCCCGGGCAAATAGCGCAAATAACCACTAAGCCATAACCCAAAGCAATTAGTGGGAAGCCAAAGATAGTGGCGTAAAAGCTGTGCGTATCCATACATAAAATATAAGCGCAGGCAAGTATCAGCAGGCCTGTGGGCAAAAATAAGTTACCGTGTTTGGCTATGCGGGCTGCCAGCATAGGCTTAAAATGGAACAACGCTGCTATAGCTATGCCGGTAAGCAGGCCGTCCAGCCGGTTATATATAGGGTAATAAATGTATTTATACCAGTATATCACAAAATCGTCGGTATTGGCATACGGTAACACCAGCCCGTGCCATATCAATAAACGGATAATAAACCCTAATACCACCAATCCACCTAAAATATAAATGCCGTTTTTTGAAACCCGTGTGCGAAAAATAGCCAGCAGAGCGAGCGGCAGCAACAGGTAAAATTGTTCTTCCACACAAAGCGACCAGGCGTGCGAGAACGTGCCGGTTTTACCCAGATCGAGTCCGAAATTTTGGGTGAAGGTGAGAAAGCGCCAAAGCGGCGGCAGCGCTTCACGCTCATGATAAGCCGGAATAAGGAAATAGATCCCAACCACCAACAAATAGGCCGGCAGGATGCGAAAGCTGCGTTTGATAAAGAAGTTTTTGAGCGAGAGGGTTTGTGTTTTTGATAGTTCTTTAAAAAGTTCTGTCGAGATCAGGAAACCACTTAATACAAAAAACAAGTCAACGCCCGTCCAACCGAACTTACCCGCGGTTTCTGTCCAGTGCGGGTGGCCAAACATCCGATAGTGAAAAAGCAGCACAAAGGTAATGGCAAAGGCGCGCAGGTGATCTAACCCATAAAGTTTGGCAGGATGAAAAGGGTCGGCAGGTTGGCTCACTTAAAATTATTGTTCCTAAATATCGGATTAGATATTAATAAGCGGAAATAAAAAAGCCCGGTTTGTTATAACCGGGCTTTAGCATAATACTTACTATTTAATTATTGAACTGCAAAAACATTGCTGAAGCTGCCACCATCAGGGTAATAACCTGTAATGATCAGTCGGCCGTTCCTGAGGTTAGTGATTACCTTATCCATATCAGCAACGCTGCCAATAGGCTGCTTGTTGATAGAAGTAATTACAGAACCAACCGGGATTTCGGTATCATCAAATATACCACCCGGGCGAACCTGTGTTACCACAATACCAGAGTTGATATGGAACTTAGCTTTTTGAGCGGCATTTAACGGCTGGAAGCTTGCCCCCAATTTGTTAAACAGTTCTGTAGCCGATTTTGAAACCGCTGCTGTGCTTGATGCAGGTGCATCGGCTTTAAGTGTTACTGCAAAATTCTTTTCGCTGCCGTTACGTAAAACGGTCAGGTTAATTTTATCGCCGGGTTGTAAACGGGCAACGCGCTCCTGCAAGTCAGACGATTCATAAACCTGGTTACCTTCAACTTTCGTAATAATGTCGCCGGTTTTAATACCTGCCTGCTCGGCACCGCCGCCTGTTACCAGGCTGTTTACATATAAACCATTTGTTTTATCGCTGTTTACGCTTTTAGCGGCATCAGGGTCGCTTAGGTCTGCAAAGCTAATGCCTACATAACCACGTTTAACAGCACCAAATTTCTTAATATCATTCAAAACCTTTTTAGCCAGGTTTATTGGGATCGCAAAGCCATACCCCTCGTACGATCCGGTATGCGAAGCAATAGCCGCGTTAATACCTATCAACTCGCCGGCTGTATTCACCAATGCACCACCGCTGTTGCCCGGGTTAATAGCGGCATCAGTTTGAATGAACGATTCGATACCTTTCTTTAAAGACGGGTTGTCCTGTTGCCTAACCGGGAATGGGCTATCATCATCATCATCGCCACGGCCAATAATACCAATGTTACGGCCTTTGGCGCTAACTATACCTGCAGTTACGGTTGAGTTAAGTTTAAATGGATTACCAACAGCCAATACCCACTCGCCAACGCGTACCGCGTCGGAGTTGCCCAGTTTTACAATAGGCAGGCCGTTACCCTCAATTTTTATCAGGGCAAGGTCGGTGTTAGGGTCGGTACCAATCACTTTTGCCTCAAACTGGCGGTGGTCGTTAGTAACAACCTGTATTTTCTCTGCCTTGGCAACCACGTGGTTGTTAGTTACAATATAACCATCAGGAGAGATAATTACACCAGAACCCGATGCCATTTGCGGGCCTTGCGGGCGCATACGCTGGCCAAACATTTGGCCAAACATCTGCTCAAGCTGGTCCTGCTGGCCATTGCTTTTATCGGCATAGGTAGTACGGATGTAAACTACCGCCGGGGTAACATCGGCAGCTGCCTGTGTAAAATCTACAGCGCCTGCTGATGATACAACAGGTGCAGAAGGGTTATTTGCAAAATAAACTTTTTGCTTATCCTCAATACTCATACTATCGGCGTATTTATTTTCGGCAAGTTTATATATGCCTAACGCCATGGCGCCGCCAACAAAGGCGGTTAATAATGTTAAACCAATTTTTTTCATGTTATTATTTTCTTTTACTTTTTGGTACGGGATTCAAATTTAATACCATATAGACGATATTATCAATAATAAGGTATATGTAATATTGTTAAAATTTGTTAAATTAAGCGTAACAGCAAGCTATATTTGTTACGTATTGCTATAGCAAAGTATTTAACGACTAAGATAGGAAACCATTGTGCAAATAAGCTTTTATAAATACCAGGGAGCAGGGAACGATTTTATACTGATTGATAACCGCAATTCTGTTGTGAAAAACCTTGACAAACAAGCCGTTGCAAAAATTTGCGACAGGCGTTTTGGCATTGGTGGCGACGGGTTGATGCTTTTGGAGAACGAGCCGGGTTTCGATTTTAAAATGGTTTACTACAATGCAGATGGTAATGAGGGTAGTATGTGCGGCAATGGTGGCCGCTGCATAGTAGCTTTTGCCAAACACCTGGGCGTTATAACCGATACGACAAAATTTCTGGCTACGGATGGTGTACACCATGCCAAAATTTCAGCAGCGGGCAACTGGGTTAGCCTGCAAATGATAGATGTAGCCGATATTAATAAAGATGGCGAGGCTTACGTGCTTAACACCGGCTCGCCGCATTACGTGGCTTTGGCCAGTAACCTGGATGTTAAAGATGTATACAATGAGGGCTACGCCATCCGCAATAACCCTACCTACAAACAGAATGGCATCAACGTAAACTTTGTTGAAAAGACCGACGATGGCTATTTTGTGCGCACCTTTGAGCGCGGTGTAGAGAACGAAACCTATTCATGCGGTACAGGCGTTACAGCTGTTGCGCTGGCCATGGCCAAACATAACCACCAAACCGGTACGGTAACCACCCCAATAAAAGTACTGGGCGGCGATCTCAATATCCGCTTTAACTATGATGGCGCAACCTTCAGCAATATATTTTTGGAAGGGCCTGCCGAGTTGGTTTTTGAGGGAGAGATAACGCTTTAAGCAAGGTGTATAAGTAGCCCGTCATTGCTGTAAGGTACGAAGCAATCGTCGATAGTAAAGTCGGCTACAAGCATGTCGACGATTGCCACGCTATCGCTCGCAATTACGCGCAGACAAATCCGCATATTTTAAAATGTTATTGCTGCTCATTCGCCTGTGTACGTAGATACAATAGCTTAATGAAACTAAAAGTAATAATTACAGGCGCAACCGGCACCTCAAGATAAAAGATATAAGAACTCCGGCGGGATAAACAATAGCGAGCCTGCGCGGTTGTCGTGTATAGTAATTATCCATATAAATGGTGACAATGTTTTGCCAGTAGCCTGATTCTGGAATGGTTGATAATCAAATTTTTATGCGTGTTCACGTGTGTTCACGGCAGTGAACGTGAACACTTCTTGCCAGTATTTTCTTAAGAATTGCCCGGGATAGCTCCTATGTATGTCTGAGCCTGTCGCCCTGTTAACAAATATTTATAGCCAAACATTTTTAGTTGATGTAAATTCTGTTTACGTTTGAATTTTTTCTCGATGTAGCTTTCTTTAATTTTTTTACCTAAAGAAAGTTCATGTTACGTGTAGACAGCAGTAAGCCTTGCCAAATTATTTATGCCATTGCCCGGCACGATTACCTGTCGTACGTGATAGAACCGCATGTTGTTCAGTTAAACCCCAACGGCGAGTTTTCTTTTACCCACCAGCGCTTATTCTCAAACACAGCCGAGGAGTTCGCTCCCTTTATTGATGATACCGACCGCAAGCTTATCAAAATACTGGAGGATATTGAGCAGGGTAACATTATTAAAAAATTCTACAAAAAGCCTATCCGCCCGTTCGAGTTTTTTGCCAAGGTCTTTAACGATCAGCTCTTTGATACCATCCGCCCAAAAATCGAAAAAAAGCTGGTGGAGGCCCTGAGCCTGCTTGGCAACAAGCAAATTTACCTGATGAGCAAAGAAGGCTACCCTGCGGGCCGTAAACTGCACATTGCAGACGAACCAGGGTCGGTTTTATTCCATTTTAGGCGAACTGAGGACGAAATCCGGTACTTCCCAACCATCAAATACCAGGGCATGCGCATCGAGTTTATGTTTAAGGATGCCGAGATCATTTGTAACCACCCCGCCTGGATGCTGCTTGATGATACCCTGTATTATTTTGATAAAGAGATTGAGGGTAAAAAGCTGCAACCGTTTCTAAATAAGCGGTTTATATCCATACCGAAGTCGTCAGAGCAATCATACTTCGAAAAATTTGTTGCCCCGCTCATAGAAAAGCATAACGTTTACGCCGAAGGCTTTACCATCAATACCGAAAAGTATGATGCTACAGCCTTCCTGAAACCCATATACGTAGAAGGGGGCACATCGCAGCTGCAGCTTTATTTTAAGTATGCAGGTTATATTTTCCCTTACGGGGATGGCAGGCATGTATCCGTCCGCATGGAGAAAACCGGCGACGATTACTTGTTCCATCGCATCAAACGCTCGGTTACCTGGGAGAAAGGCAAACTACAGCAATTAGAGGCTATGGGCCTAAAAACGGTTTCGTCGCTGTTCCAAAACCTGGAGGTTGCCACGCACGATGAAGATAGCGACCGCTCTTTCCCGGTTTTTGAATGGCTAAACCAACACCATGACGAATTATTGGAAAAAGGTTTTGAACTGGAACAGCCCGACGGGCAAAAGCGCTACGTTTTCGGTAACACCAAAATAGACCTGGAGATAAGCGAGAATAACGACTGGTTTGATATTAACGCCGTGGTTTATTTCGGCCCCTACCGCATCCCGTTCATCCAGTTAAAAAACCATATCCTTAGTCATAAAAAGGAGTTTTTACTGCCGTCGGGCGAGATTGCCATCATCCCCGAGAGTTGGTTCTCACAATACGGCAACCTGCTGCATTTTAGCGAAGGAGGCGACGAACTAAAATTACGCAGGCATCACTTGGGTTTAGTTAACGACCTTAGCGATGGCGAAATGGCCGAGGTATCTATGAACCGCAAGCTGCAAAAGCTTACCGATTTTGAAGAGACCGAAGACATCCCCATGCCGGTAAATTTTGCCGGGAGCCTGCGCCCATACCAAAAGGCGGGTTATAACTGGTTCCACTTTTTAAAGGAATACCACTTTGGCGGCTGCCTGGCCGATGATATGGGCCTCGGTAAAACCATACAAACCCTTGCCTTGCTGCAAAAGCACAAAGAAGATACCGAGGCCGCAAATAGTAAAGCAACCTCGCTGGTGATCATGCCTACCTCGCTCATTTATAACTGGCTTAACGAGGCCAAAAAATTCGCGCCGCAATTAAGGCTGATGGTGCATACCGGTGCGTTCCGCTATAAATCGGCAGAGGTGTTTGCCAACTATGATGTGGTGATAACTACCTACGGCATTAGCCGGATAGATATAGAGATGTTTAAGGCCTACTTTTTCGACTATGTAATACTGGACGAAAGCCAGAACATCAAAAACCCGTCGTCAAAATCATTCCAGTCGGTAAGGCAGTTAAAATCAAGGTTTAAGCTGATACTGAGCGGTACGCCTGTAGAAAACTCGGTGAACGATTTGTGGACACAGATGTCGTTCATAAACCCCGGCTTGTTGGGTTCACAGCAGTTTTTCCAGAATGAGTTTGTAACACCCATAGAAAAGAAAAAGGACGAGGACAAAGCACGTAAGCTACAGGCCATCATCAAACCTTTTGTATTGCGCCGTACCAAAGAGCAGGTAGCAACCGAACTGCCCCCCAAAACCGAAAACCTTTTCTATTGCAAGATGAGCGAGGAACAGGCCGAGGTGTACGACAAGGTAAAATCAGAATACCGGAACGAATTGCTGCGCAGTATTGAGGATGGCACCTACGCTAAAACACAGATACAGGTGTTGCAAGGCTTAATTAAACTGCGCCAGATAGCCAACCACCCATCTATGATTGATGCGGAATACGAAGGGGATAGCGGCAAATTCGAGAACGTGGTGCACACCCTTGCCAACGTGCTTGATGGCGGACATAAAGTGCTTATATTTTCGCAGTTTGTAAAGCAGCTTACCATATACCGCAATCACTTTGACAAAGAAAACATCCCTTATGTTTACCTGGATGGCAGCACTCAAAACCGTGGTGATGTAGTAAAACAATTCCAGGAAGATACCAGTACAAGGGTGTTTCTTATCTCGATAAAAGCAGGCGGCGTGGGTCTTAACCTCACCGAAGCCGATTACGTATTTATCCTTGACCCATGGTGGAACCCCGCAGTTGAGCAGCAGGCTATTGACCGTACGCACCGCATCGGCCAAACCAAAAATGTGTTTATCTATAAATTCATCACTAAAGATACGGTTGAGGAAAAGATACTGGCGCTACAGCAACGTAAGCTAAGCGTAGCCCGCGCACTAATCACTACTGAGGATAGCTTCATCAAATCGCTTACGGCTGATGATATTAAGGAAATACTAGGGTAAATAAGAAGGGTTGGTGAAGACACCAACCCTTAAGTATATACTTCGTTGTTTCGATAAAGACCCCGAGATACCTATTTCTTAGCTATCCTATACAATTTACCGCTGTCAGTAAGGCCATAAAGGGCGCCATCCTTACCGGTTACAACGGCACGCCAGCGTTCGTTCCGGTCCCTAAGCAGGCGTTCCTCACCAACAACTCTATTGTTCCTGATCACCAGTCTTGCAATGTGCGACCCACTTAACCCACCAACAAAAAGGTTGTTCTTCCATTCGGCAATGTTACCGGTGTAGAAAGTGATACCGCCCGGCGATATGGTTGGGTCCCAATAGTAAATGGGCTGGGTTACACCGTCTTTTTGTTGGATGCCATCGCCTACTTTTTCGCCGCTGTATTCAATGCCATAGGTAACTACAGGCCAGCCGTAGTTATTCCCCGGTTTAATAATATTGATCTCGTCACCACCACGCGGGCCAAATTCGGCCTCCCATAGTTCACCTGTTGCCGGGTTCCAGGCCAGCCCGTCGGGGTTGCGTACGCCATAAGCATATATCTCGGGCAGGGCGTTTGCCTTGTCTGCAAAAGGGCCGCCAGCCACGGCTTTGCCGGCCCTGGTGATATGGAGGATCTTACCAATGCCCGCGCTGAGGTCCTGTGCCTTCATACGGATATCGCTGCCGCTTCTTTCGCCTGTGCTTACAAACAGGTTGCCTTGTTTATCAAACACCATACGCGCACCATATTGCAGGTTGCCTTTATAAGCAGGTGTAGCTCTATATATTACCTCTACTTTCTCCAGCTTGGTTTCATCTGCCGATAGCTTTCCTTTGGCTATAGCCAGCAGTGAGCCGCCATCTGTTTGCTCGGCATAACCCCAATAGATCATACGGTTTGTGGCGTAATTCGGGTCGATGGTAACATCAAGCAAACCGCCCTGAGCCCTATATAGCACCGCCGGGAAACCTGTTATTTGTTTATCAAACTCGCCGCTGGCTTTTAATATGCGCATGCTGCCGGCCTTTTCGGTTACCAGGAAACGGCCGTCAGGCAGTACATGTATACCCCATGGGTTCTTCAGGTTACTATTGATAATGGTTACTACAACAGGTGTTTTTGTTTTAACACCACCTATACGGGTTTGGCCCCTAAAGGCCGGTTTATAGGTGCTGTTGGGGCTTTGCGTTTCTACTGGTGCCAGCGTGGTATCGCGCTGTATTGGTGTAATAGCATAAGTGGCTGTTGCCGCAGCATAAAAGCTTATCCCCAGCAAAAGGGCTTTTTTGTGTTTAATCATGGTAGTAGCGTTTTAGTTTAGAAATATCGTTATTCAATCCCAAAAGGGCTTCAATTATTGAATATTGTAACAGATAAAATACCTTTTAGGGTTAAAGCGCACGCAATATATAAATCTTGTTCCTGTCTAAAAATTACGGCCTCAAACAAAACTAATCTTAATGTTGTATTTAGCTTAACTTAACATCACGACTATCACATTTTTTTAAATATGAACAAAATTTCTACTGTATACGGCTTTATTGCCCCCGGCTTGTAACTTGGTTTTTGTAACATTGCACAAATTTTTAGATTGACAGCCGCCGCCAAAAAAATATTCTCGTACCTGTTAAAAGCAAGCATTGTTGTTTTAGCTTTTCTGTTTATATACAACAAGTTTTTAGGAAAAAACGATGATCTGAAACAGTTTGAAAGCCTGATAGCTCAAATAAGCCGCACACACGTTGTTTATACCTTAACTGCAGTTGTATTGCTGATGGTAGCCAACTGGTTTTTAGAAAGCCTTAAATGGCAGTATTTGGCAAAAAAATTAACCAAAATATCGGTATGGGTAGCTGTAGAGGCTGTTTTTTGCGGGTTAACCTGGGCCATATTTACCCCAAACCGCATAGGCGAGTATGGCGGCCGCGTAATGTTTTTACCAAACCGTAAACGCATCCATGGCGTGTTTGCCATGGCGGTGGGCGCTTTTGCCCAAAACGTAATAACCAACCTGGTGGGTATATTGGCTTCGTTATGGTTTATCTATTATTTCCTAAACATCAATATTTGGTTGTATTTGGGTATAGCTGTATTGTCGCTGACTTTTTTGGGTCTTTTCCTGCTATTTTATTTTAATATCAGCTGGCTGGTTATCTGGCTTAACCGTATTAAATTCCTCAGGAAGTATAACCGCTTTTTCGAGATTATGGGCCGTTATAATACGGACGAGCTTTGGGTGGTATTTGGCTATAGCCTGGCCCGCTTCTTTGTGTTCTCGTTGCAGTACTACCTGGTGATAAACCTGCTGCTGCCCAACATCCCGTTTTTTAATATGATGATGACGGTATTCGTATTCCTCTTTATCCAATCGGCTATGCCATCGTTAGACCTGCTGGATATTGGTGTACGCAGTTTTACTGCCATGCATTTATTTTTATATGTAACCAACCAGCAAATAGCTATAATTGCAGCGGTTTCATCCATTTGGCTGATCAACCTTATTATCCCTGCCATTATAGGTTCGGTATTTGTTTTTAAACTCAAATTCTTTGATCGTACTGCATAGCACCATTTCGTTATTGCTAACAGGTTTATACCTGCTGGTAGTTGCCTATTTAATAAAAGGCTGGGCGGCATTAAAACGCCCAAGCATCAGCACAGGGGGCTTCACTACAAAAGTTACTGTACTGATAGCTGCCCGTAATGAATCTGCCCGGATCCGCTATACTATTGATGATATTATAGCGCAGGATTACCCCAAACACCTTACCGAAATTATTATTGTAGACGACCACTCTACCGACGATACCGCCGCCATCATCAGCAGTTACGCCTACATGGGTGTTAAGCTGCTGCAATTAAATGAGGATAAACCGCTAAACTCCTATAAAAAGAAAGCCATTGCCGAAGCTATTGCCCTGTCAACGGGCGAATTGATGGTTTGTACCGATGCCGATTGCCGTATGGGTAAAAGCTGGATATCATCTATTGTGGGATACTACGAAACCCATCAACCGGTTATGATCTCATCGCCGGTAACCTATTTTGAGGAAACCACTTTGTTTGAACGCCTGCAAACGCTTGAGTTTTCATACCTGATAGGTATCGGCGCAGCCTTTATAGGTAATGGGCGCGCATCAACCTGTAACGGGGCCAACTTTGCGTACAGAAAAGATATTTTTTACGAGGTTGGCGGCTTTAATGGCATAGATGACCTGGCATCGGGCGACGACGAGTTGCTGCTGCAAAAGGTGGCAGAGATATATCCCGATAAAATAGGGTTCTTTAAAAACCGCGATGCCGTTGTGTTTACCCATGCCAAGCATACCCTGCAGGAGTTTTTGCAGCAACGCAGGCGGTGGGCGTCAAAATCAACCCGGTATAAAGATAAAAAGGTGGTAGCACTGGCTGTTTGTATATGGCTGTTTAACCTTTCACTGCTGTTTAATGCAGGGCTTGGCTTTTACAACATCTTTTATTTAAAACTTTTCCTGGTGCAGTTCCTGCTTAAATATTTGATAGAAGTAGCCTTCTTGTTACCCATAGCCTCATTCTTTAAACGCGTAAACCTGGTAGGCCTGCTCATTATACTTATCCCTATCCATATTATTTATTTTGTGTACGTTGGCCTTATTGGCAATACCAAAAAATATGTGTGGAAGGGCCGCACAGTACGTTAAGCCTGTTCATTTTGTGCACGGTTGTAAAAAAGGCTTAAACGTATCCGTTTAAAAAAGAATATTTAGCTATTTTAGGCTGCCTAAAACAATAATGCAAAACAACAACGATAGTTCTGGCGAGGACGAACTGATCCGCCTGCTGCTTAAACGGCAGTCGGAGCTGAACTCCCTTTTGGAGGTCACCCGGGCTATTAATAAAAACACCGCAACGCCGGTTTTGGTGCAGATGCTGGAGGTAATCCTTAAAAACTACCTGCAGATAGGGAAATTTCGTTTTCTGATTGAGAAAGATAATACGTTTACCTGTATCTCTAAATATGGTGGTGTAATTGAACCACCGCTTGCGCTTAACCAGTGTTGGGCACATCTCCATAAAATAAAATCACCTGCGCCTTTAACCGGGCATACCGACCCCTTATTAAACAAATACAATTACTTTATACCCATCTACCATAAAAATAAAGCGCTTGCCTTCGCTCTCATTGGCGATTTTAACACCTCGGGCGATATGCTGAACAACGATCTGAATTTTATACAGACCCTGATCAACGTGATAGTAGTGGCTTTGGAGAATAAAAAGCTTTTCCGCGAGCGCCTGCAGGCCGAACGTTTTAAACGCGAAATGGAGCTGGCCGTTGAGGTGCAGAATATGCTGATCCCGTTGCGCGAACATAAAGATGACGGCGTTGAAGTTGGAGCGCGGTACCTGCCCCACCAGGATATAGGCGGCGATTATTTTGATTTCTTTCGCCTTAACGAGAACGAATTTTTATGGTGTGTAGCCGATGTATCAGGCAAGGGTATTTCGGCAGCTTTGCTGATGGCCAACTTCCAGGCGAGCCTTCATGGTTTGGCAGCCATTGAGGATGAGTTGACCACTGTGGTTGAACGCCTGAACAAAATTGTGATAAGAAACACCAAGGGCGAACGTTTTATAACCCTGTTTTTGGCTAAGTATAACGAGAAAACCCGTAAGCTAAACTACATTAACGCGGGGCACAATCCAACTATACTATACTCAGAAGGAGAGGCTATCCCCCTGAAACTGGGTACAACCATGATAGGCGCTTTTGACGAACTCCCTTTTTTGAATGAGGGGGAGGTAGATCTTGAACCCGGCAGCCTGCTATTTAACTATACCGACGGGCTGATGGATTACGAGCTGCAAAACAAAAACTGGAGCGAAGAGAAGCTGCTTGAATTTGTAATAACCAACGGTGAGTTATCCCCGGATGAGTTTAACGAGGCCCTGATGAACCACATTAATTCGGTAGTAAAGGGTAAACCTATTGATGATGTTACCCTGCTGACGCTGCGGATATTGTAGTGCCAGTTTGAAAAGTTGTCATGCTGAACATCGTGAAGTACCTAATCACCGCCTGGCATTTAGGCGATTGCATAGTTCGCTAATAGATCCTTCGCTGTCGCTCAGGATGACAAGGCGGAAAAATCCTTACCCAAACAACAACCCAAATACCTCTTCAATTCTTCCCACCACTTTTACATCAATGGTATAGCGCGATAGATCAAGCCGGTTTTTATCCTTTGCGGCGGTTGGCATGTTGTATTTAGAAATAAAGATCTGCTCAAAGCCCAGCTTTTGCGCTTCGGCAATACGTTGCTCTATACGGTTAACTGCGCGAATCTCGCCCGATAAGCCTATCTCGCCCGCGAAACAGGTTTTAAAAGGGATGGGAATATCCTCGTGCGAGGAGATAATAGCTGCTGCCAACCCCAGGTCGATAGCTGGGTCTTCCACACGGATACCGCCGGTAATATTCAAAAACACATCCTTGGCACCAAGGCGGAAACCGCAGCGTTTCTCCAATACGGCCAATAGCATGCTCATTCGCTTGGTATCAAAGCCCGTTGCGGTGCGCTGTGGCGTGCCATAAGCCGATGTGCTCACCAACGCCTGGGTTTCTATCAGCATGGGCCTCATGCCCTCTAAAGTGGCCGATATGGTGATGCCGCTTAAAGGCTCATCGCGTTGGGATAACAGGATCTCAGATGGGTTTGATACTTCGCGCAATCCCTCGCCCAGCATCTCATAGATTCCCAGTTCTGACGAAGAGCCAAACCTGTTTTTGATAGTACGTAATATGCGGTATACATGGTGGCGGTCGCCTTCAAATTGCAGTACGGTATCAACCATGTGCTCCAGTATTTTCGGCCCGGCAATCATGCCATCTTTGGTGATATGGCCTATTAAAAATACCGGGGTAGAGGTTTCCTTGGCGAAGCGTAGCAATTCCGCGGTACATTCCCGCACCTGCGATACACTGCCCGGGGTTGATTCCACATGTGAAGAATGCAGCGTTTGGATAGAATCGATCACCAGTATGTCCGGCTGTAGCTCTTCTATCTGTTTAAATATGTTTTGGGTGGATGTTTCGGTAAGGATAAAACAGCCTTTACCAAATTCATCTTTTAGCTCTTTATTTTTTGCCCTTGTTTGCTGGGTATCTAATGATACCAACCGTTCGGCGCGCATTTTTATCTGGTGGTCGCTTTCCTCGCCCGATACATACAGCACTTTTACGTTGGGCATGTTTAGCGCCAGTTGCAGCATCAGGGTTGATTTACCTATGCCGGGTTCGCCACCTATCAATACCAGTGAGCCGGCCACAATACCGCCGCCTAAAACGCGGTTAAACTCTTTATCAGGTGTAAGCAGGCGGTGTTCCTCCTTAAAAGTGATATCTGCTACCTCAACCGGTTTATTTGCCCGCTGTGATGAAGCCGGGCTGCTCTTCCAGTTTGGTATGGACGCATTGGATTTCTCTAAAATTTCTTCAACGAAAGTATTCCACTGCTGGCAGCTTGGGCATTTACCAAGCCATTTAGGCGATTCGTAGCCGCAGCTTTGACAGAAATAAGCGATTTTAGTTTTAGCCATATTGTGGATGTGCAGATTTCAGATGTGCAAATATGCAGATGTTTTGCCAATAAAATTAGCAATTTAATACTTTAACCGAAATAATTAATGTACCTTTATTAATAAAATATTCAACCTAAATAGTATCGTGAGTTTTATTGATAAACTATTAGATTTTTTTGATCCGCTATCGCCATTTGTAAAATACGGTGTAGCTGGTCTTTTGGTCGGAGTTCTTTTCTTTATTTTTAAAGAAATAATCAGAAAAAATATATTCCCTACAATAACAAAGAAACATGCTTACTATATTATTTTATCAATAATATTATGCAGTACTGCGGTTTGTATAATTGGTCTTTTGAAGCCTATAGATAACCTAGAATTTAATGAAAACGTTTCAAAGGAAAAAGATAGTTTAAACTATCAGCCCCTCATATTGGAAAAAAAGGGTATTGTATTAGTGGATAGTATTAACAAAAAAAAATGAGGGCAAAATTATTTTTTCTTATACTGTTATTTTTCTATCTGCAATCATTTGGACAGAAAGAAAAAATTAAAATATTTAACGATTCGAAAATTAGCATCATCAACTTTGTCGTAGATAAAAACCCTAATAAGCTACCCATTTTAACATTTACAATTCTAAATAAAACTAAAAAACCAATAATTTTTAACAGGGTAGCCATATATCTTATAGATTTTAAAAAGCATCCATTATCAAGTTCAAGTAATAATGAATTACAATCAAAGTTACTGACTCCAATTGCGGGTTTGGATTTAGATTTACCTATTGAAATAAGTAATTATTTATATAACCTGAGGTCGCCAGTATTGATTGGTATAGGTGAAAAAGAAGCAAGCACTATAAATGTTAGATTATTTTGCAACTACCGAAGCAAGAATTTAGTCCCCAGCCAATTAGGCTTTTTTAGATTTAAATTATTATTTCTTACATATGATAATAAAGCTATTCAATCAGAAGAAATTGAGCTTGGCAATAAGTAGTTTGATATTTATTTGCTTATTTAACATACAAAAAGCGAACGCACAGCATACGATTGATAGTTTAAGTTTTCAAAATTTAAAGTTGGAATTATATTCCAGCTTTAAGAAAATAAGCACAGCTACGGGATTTATAATTGAGAAAAATGGGAAAAATTATCTTATTACCAACTTACATGTTTTTACCGGTGTCGATTATTTTTCAAAAGCGATTATTGATTCAAATCAACAAATACCATTTGGGATTGCTATATGGCATAATGCGCAAAAATTAGGGTATTGGCAGCAAGTATGGGAAAATCTTTATAGTGAAAACAAGGCAAAAAGATGGATAGAATGTGAGATAAATGGAAAAGTTATTGACCTTGCGGCTCTTCCTCTGGAATATTTGCCAAAGGAAATTAAGACTTATCCTGTCAATTTTAAAAGCTTCAATGATAGCATGTTAGTTCTGCCCGGGTTCTCTGCCTCTATAATTGGGTTTTCTTACGGACTATCCCCCGATGGTAAAATTGCTATTTGGAAAACAGGTCATATAGCGTCAGATTTTGATGTAGATGCAAATGGATTACCAATGTTTATGATCGATGCAACTACAAGGCCTGGAATGTCTGGGGCGATGGTGGTTTTAAGAATGATGCCTTTCTTTACAAAAAAGACAATTAACATGGGATTAGGCACAAAATTCTTGGGTATTTACACAGCACAAAGTAGTCAAGAAGAGTTGGGATATGTAATTAAGCCAATTGCTCTTAAAGCCTTGATTGATAAATTACCTTAAAACAAAAAAGAGCAGATGCTACTTAAACATCTGCTCTTTTCATCTGCATATTTAAAATCTGCACATCTACAATTTAATTTCTTCGTCTTTTGCTGAGAAGAATTTAAACTCCGTGATCTGGTAAGCAGGGTTGCTTTTTACCTTTATCCACTGGTTGTACTTAAAGTACCATTTCATCTGTCGGGTAAATAGCCCCTTTTTGATGTATGCCTCAATGTACGGGTGTACACAAAGCGTAATATTTTTCTCATTTTGCTCTTCCAGGATGTAGTTGAAATTGTTCTCAATATCATCAAGCAGCAAAATGGTTGGCCTTATAGTGCCGGTGCCACCACACGTAGGGCAAACCTCGCTGGTAACAATGTTCATTTCGGGCCTTACCCTCTGGCGGGTAATTTGTATCAATCCAAATTTACTTGGCGGCAATATGGTATGCTTTGCCCTGTCATCAGCCATTTGGGCTTTCAGATAGTCAAACAACTCCTTCCGGTTGGTTGGCTTGTGCATATCAATAAAATCAACAACCACTATACCACCCATATCGCGCAGGCGCAGCTGGCGGGCAATCTCCTTGGCAGCTTCCTTGTTTACCTGGTAGGCGTTCTCTTCTTGGTTTTCTTTATTAGCTGTACGGTTACCGCTGTTCACATCAATAACGTGTAGGGCTTCTGTATGCTCAATAACCAGGTAGGCGCCACCGGCAAGGTTCACCGTTTTACCGAAGGTTGATTTGATCTGCTTATCAACACCATGATGCTCAAAAATAGGCTCTTTGTGCTTATGCAGGCGTACAATCCCTTCCAGATCGGGTGAAATTTCGTGGATGTACGACCGTACCTCTTCATACATACTCTGCTCGTTCACATAAATATGCTGAAAATCGGGATTCAAGATATCCCTTAATATGGTTGATGTACGGCCAATTTCGCCCAATACCTTTTTAGAAGGCTCGGTGCCATGCAGCTTTGTAACAAAGGTTTCCCATTTTGATATCAGGTCAAGCAAATCTTTTTGCAATTCCTGCACACCTTTACCTTCAGATACGGTACGTATAATTACGCCGAAATGCTTTGGTTTAATGCTTTCAACCACCTTACGCAGGCGGTTTCGTTCCGTATTGCTTTTGATCTTTTTTGAGATAGATATCACCTCAGAAAAAGGTACCAATACTACGTACCGCCCTGCTATTGACAGGTCGGAACTTAAGCGGGGGCCTTTTGTAGAAATTGGCTCCTTAGCTATTTGTACAGGTACAAGCAGGCTTTTTGATAATACATCAGAGATTTTGCCCCCTTTGTTAATATCAGCTTCCGGCTTAAAATTATCTAAAAGCTTCGATTGGTACCCACCGCTACGTACTTGTTTGGTTAGCTTAAGCAGGCTTTGTACCTGCGGCCCCAAATCAAGATAATGCAAAAAGGCATCCTTCTCGTAACCAACATCCACAAAGGCAGCATTCAGGCTCGGCATAATTTTTTTAATGCGGCCTAAATAAATATCGCCAACAGTATAATTGTTAGTGATTTGCTCTTTATGGAGTTCTACAAGTTGTTTGTCCTGTAATAATGCAATGGTAGCCCCGTTGGGGGATGAATCGATAATTAATTCTTTTATCAACTGCTACTCCATTTCTTAAAACGGCGCACAATTGCGCCGCAAGTTAATAAGTGGGTAAAATACACACATAAAAACCCCGCAAAGCGAGGTGTAAGCTAATTACTTAGCTTATTTTTTCTTATGTCTGTTTTTTCTTAAACGCTTTTTGCGTTTGTGAGTAGCCATTTTATGTCTTTTACGTTTTTTACCGCTTGGCATAGTAATAATTTTTAAATGTGATTAATTTATTTCTTTAATTCCTTTATATACTCATCTATGCGCTGGCCCGCTACCGGGTCGCCCATTAAATCTTTGCATTTTTCATAAGCTGCAATCGCTTCCTGTTTCTTACCCAGCTGTTTATAGCTCTCGGCTAAATAAAAGTAAGGCTCAATCTCTTCCTTTTGCGCAATAAGCGTTTTAAACCTGTCAACCGCTTTTTCGTACTGGCCGCTCTTCATGGCAAACATGCCTAAATTTAGCAATGCGTCGTGGTTTTTAGGGTCCTGTTTTACTACATCAAGTAAAAGTGCAATGCCTTGCATTGGCATAGCGCCACCGTTTACATAAGCTACACCTAAACCCGTTTTAGCCTCAAGGCTGGTGGGTTGTAGTTTGGTAGCATGGTCAAATGCCTCAACAGCATTTGCAACAAACGTACCCTGTGCCGATGTATCACTTGATAGTTTATAGGCTGTGTTAAAACGGTTACCTGCGCTTACCCAATCTGCCATTTCATTGCTTTTATGGGCAATATCCAGGTAGTAGAAGGCAGCAGGGGCTGGCTGTGTAACACTATCCCAGGCTTTGGCAATTTGCCTTTGCAGGGTGGTTTTATCAGCTTCGCCGGCTGTTTTAAGTTTAGCCTCAAGCGCAGTTATTTCTTGTGCAATAGTAGCATCAATATTGGGTTTAGCCAATGCCGATACCGAAGCTTCATTTATGTTAGCATTTGGCTTTAATGCCGGGGCCGTTGCAGCCTTGGCATTTCCGCGGGTTGCTTCGGGTTTTATTAAACCCTTAACCGGTAATGAATACAAATAGCCCATTATAGCAACAACTGCTACGGCAACAACTATTTGTTTCTTCTTCATATTGGTTATTTAGCTGCTTTTGTAGTTTTATTGCCGCTACGTACTTTCTCAACAAAAGTTTTAGCTGGTTTAAAGCTTGGTACAAAATGCTCAGGGATAATGATAGCAGTGTTTTTTGAGATGTTACGGGCTGTTTTTTTAGCTCTTTTTTTAACTACAAAACTACCGAAACCTCTAACGTATACGTTTTCGCCGCCAACCATTGAGGTTTTAACCACTTTGAAAAACGCCTCAACAGTTTCCTGCACGTCCACTTTTTCTATTCCTGTTTTAGATGAGATTTCAGCTATAATTTCTGCCTTGGTCATATCCTGTTTTCTTTTATTTAAATGTATAAATACTTAACTGTTTTGGGGTTGCAAAAGTATCGCTTTAAAATTAAAGATTAAAATAAATAGCAGATTTTTTTTCGGACAGCCTTTTTTGCCTCAAATTATGATACAGCGATGATAAGATGTTACTTTGCACAGAATGAATTTTTCTGCCGAACTGATAGCCTGGTACACCCATAATAAACGCGATTTACCATGGCGCAATACAACCGATGCTTATATAATATGGTTGTCTGAAATTATACTTCAGCAAACACGCGTGGAGCAGGGTATGCCCTATTTTTATCGCTTTGCAGAAAGGTATCCAACCGTAACTGCCTTTGCAGCAGCGCATGAAGACGAGATACTGCGCCTATGGCAGGGGCTGGGCTATTATTCGCGTGGGCGTAACATGCTTAAAACTGCCCGGTTGGTGCAAGAGCAGTATAAAGGCGTATTCCCGGTTAGTTATAACGAGCTGATCAAATTAAAAGGGATAGGCGAATATACCGCTGCTGCCATATCTTCCTTTTCGGCAAACGAGGCAAAGGCGGTTGTTGATGGTAATGTTTACCGTGTACTTGCCCGGTATTTTGGTATTGATGAGGCTATAAATTCGCCCAAAGGCAAAAAAATATTCCAAAAAGTTGCCGATGATGTGTTGGATAACGCCCGCCCTGCCCTGCATAACCAGGCCATAATGGAGTTTGGCGCAATGCTTTGTAAGCCTAAAAACCCGGCTTGTGGTATTTGCCCGGTGCATATAAACTGTGTTGCTTTTAAAACAAATGCAACAAGCTATTTTCCTGTAAAACTAAAGACTATTAAGATACGCAAAAGGTATTTTAACTATATGTTAATATCGGACGGTAAAAAGATCTTAATGAACAAGCGAAATGAGGGCGATATCTGGGCAAATATGTACGATTTACCGCTAATTGAAACACCAGAATTAACGAATCTTGTTGAATTATTGCGACTCCCTCAAATGAAAGTTTTTGGGAATGATGTTGCTTTAAAGGATAATTCGACTGTAATTAAGCATGTATTAACACATCAGCATTTATATGTAAGGTTTTTAATGCTAAAAGATTTCCCTGAAAAATTGCAGGAAAACTGGTTTTATACCGATGTTGATAGTCTGAAAGATTTAGCGCTTCCGAAGCCCATTTTTATATTTATAAAATATTTTTTTAATTTCTAAATAATTCTCCGTTAATTTATGGCATGTCTGGAATTAATAAAGTAATACTGGTTGGGCATTTAGGTAAAGACCCCGAAGTACGGCATTTAGAGGGTGGCGTAGCTGTTGCAAGCTTCCCTTTAGCAACATCTGAAACGTTTAATAAAGATGGCCGTAAGGTTGAGCAAACAGAGTGGCACAACATAGTTATGTGGCGCGGACTTGCTGATGTTGCCGCTAAATTTTTACAAAAAGGTAAGCTGGTTTATATAGAAGGTAAATTGCGCACACGCTCATTTGAAGATAAAGAGGGCATCAAAAAGTACACTACCGAAGTAGTTGCCGAAAACTTTACCATGCTTGGCCGAAAAACAGATTTTGAGAATGAAAGCGCCCCGCGCCAGGCCCTGAAAACATCCGACACTGATGGTTACCGTAACAACGATGCTGACGACCTTCCATTTTAGCCTAATTGTAAATATATTTATATAAAAGCCCCGTCGGTATAACCGCGGGGCTTTCTTATTTAGGGAAATATCGAATAAATGAGGATCAATATTATAGCTTTCTATCTCGCGCCAGGTGCGCAGTGCTCCTTTAAATAATTGGTGTACAGCGTACGTAAATGCAAAACAGTACCCGGGCCTTCAGATATACTGTGGGTACGGTTAGGGTACAACATCAGTTGGAACTGCTTATTGTACTTCACCAGCTCATTTATCAGTAACTCGGCATTTTGGTAATGCACGTTATCATCGCCGGTGCCGTGTATATATAATAAGTTACCCTTTAAGTTTTTGGCATAAGTAATTGGCGATCCTTTTAAGAAAGCCGCTCTGCCGGCTTCATCAACAGGTACGCCGGTGTAACGTTCCTGGTAAATATTGTCATAAGTTAACTGGTTACCAACCGCTGCAATGGCAATCCCTGTTTTAAAGATCTCGGGGTATTGGAACATCAGGTTTAAGGTTGATGAACCGCCGCCGCTCCAGCCCCAAACGGCCACACGCGAGGTATCAAGATAAGCACGTTCTTTTAACAACTGTTTGGTGCCCATGGCCAGGTCGCGGATATTTACAGTACCTATCCCTTTATAGATAGATTTACGCCATTCGCGGCCTTTAGGTACAGGGGTGCCTCTGTTGTCAATCGACATGTAGATATACCCATCAGCAGCCATATCGCCGGTATACATAAAGTTAAAGCTACTGCCATTCTCATCTTTTACATTCTGGCCCCATGGCTCGCCATAAACATATAACACAACCGGGTATTTTTTAGTCGCGTCAAAATTATTAGGCTTTACCATCCAGCCATCCATTTCAACGCCATCTTCGGTCTTTACCTTAAAAAATTCCACGTTTGATTTTGATTTATCTGCCGCAGCAATGGCTTTAACCGCTTTCTCAGACTTATCAAAGGTTTTATGCTCCGGTAACGAAACCACTTCGCTTACTGCACTGGTATAGTAGTTTGAAAAAGCATGTGTTGCTGCTTTTCCATTTGGCGATACATCATACTCATGCGTACCTGGTTCGTTCAGTGGGGTAAGGCGCTCGGCCTTGCCGCTTCCATCAAGCTTGGTGCGGTACAGGTATTTTTGGGTAGCATTATCTGGCGAAGCCGAAAAATAAACGTAACCCGATGCCTCATCAATGGCATTTATCTGCATTACATCGTAGTTGCCTTTGGTTATCAGTTTCTCTTTCTTACCATCGCGGCTTATACGGTATAGGTGGCGCCATCCGTCTTTTTCGCTGGCCCATAAAAAGTCGGCCCCTTTCTTAAACCAGTCCCATCCGCCATAGTAATAATGCTCTTCCCATTCGGGTAATATATCAATCCAGGCAGCGTCTGTTTCCTGGTAAATAGTGTTTGATTTGCCGGTAGCTACATTACATAACATTACCTCGGTTTTGTTTTGTGCCCTGTTCATGTGCTGAATAATAAGCTCGGAGTTGTTAGCAGCCCACTCCATACGCGGCACATACGATTGCAAGACCGGGTCAGTAGGAATCTCCATCCATTTGGTAGCACCGCCTGTAACACCAACCACGCCTATTTTAAATGGCGATGGCGCTTCGCCGGCTACAGGGTACTCTACCGGTTTTACATAAGGATAGATAGAATCGGTAGTATTAAGCATCAAATAGTTTTTTGTTTTGCCGGCATCAATTTGCCAGTAAGCTATCTGCTTGCTATCCGGGCTCCAGCGGAAACCGTCGCGGCAGAAAAACTCCTCCTCATACACCCAGTCGAACGTGCCGTTGATCAATTTATCCGTTCCATCGCTGGTTAATTGCTTAATACTGTTATCGGCAAGGGTTTCTACATAAATATTATGCCCACTTACATAACCTACCTTACTACCATCTGGCGAAAATTTGGCAAACATTAATGACGATGCCGGTTTGTCTGCTCCCAGTTTGGTTAGTTTTTTTGCTGTAAGATCATAAACCCAATAATCGCCACGGGTATTATAGCGCCATACCTTTTTTGAATTGGTGTAAAGCAACACTTTCTGCCCGTCATTGCTCAAATAAAAATTGCGTACGGCAATTGGTTTTTGCCCTTGCGGGGTAAGGGCTTCTTTGCTTAACAGGATGGTTTTTTTGGCATCATCGCGTGCGTCGAGTATTACAATTTCGCCGCTTTGCGCTTTGTAATACTGGTACCCGTCTTTTGCCCAATGGGTAGATGGGATCTGTGCTATGGCCTTATTTTGCAAAAGCAATAACAATAACAACGCAAAGGGTAATATCCCTGTGCGGTAAACTTTAATATTCATGTTGGTTAAAATTGATGATGAGTATTTTTTAATAAAATAATGCTGCTGTAAATTTTGCGTTAAATTAGCATTTTAAAGCCTTTGATATTTATCCCTCATGAAAAAATTACACTTGCTGTTTTTCTGCCTTTTTGCCTTTGCAACTGTTAACGCCCAAAATGTTGACAGGAGTAAATTTATTGCGGATAGCCTTGATATTTACATTAACAAAGCGCTTACCAACTGGCGTATACCGGGCGCTGCTGTTTGTATTGTAAAGGATGGTAAAATTATACTGATGAAGGGCTATGGCGTTAAAGAGCTTGGCCTGCCTGGCAAGGTTGACCCAAACACCTTGTTTATGATAGGCAGCAACACTAAAGCATTTACTGCAACTGCGTTAGCCATACTTCAGGCCGAGAAAAAACTATCGCTTGATGAAAAGGTAACCAAATACATCCCCGAGTTTAAGCTGGAGAACAAAGCCGCTGGCGAAATGGCCATTGTGAAAGACCTGCTGAGCCACCGTTTAGGTTTCCGCACCTTTCAGGGCGATTTTTCTTTTTACAACAGTAACCTGAGCCGCCACGAGGTAATAGAAAAGTTGGGTAAAATGAAGGCAACTTACCCGTTCCGAACTACATGGGGTTATACCAATGCCGCATTTTTAACCGCAGGCGAAATCATCCCGCGGGTTACCGGCAAGCAATGGGAAACCTATTTAAAGGATAATATTTTTGCCCCGCTGGGCATGAACAGCACCCTGGCGCTAAGCGTAGAGATGCCTAAAGCCCTTAACCGCACCGTACCGCATACCTTGGTTGACGGCCGCCTTACCGCCATCCCATATTGCAATATCGACGGGTTGGCGCCTGCGGGCAGTATCAGTTCGTCTGTTAATGATATGAGCAAATGGGTAATGGCTTTGCTTGATAATGGCAAGGTGGGCGGTAAACAGGTAATACCGGCAGCGGCAATTGCAGCTACCCGCCAACCGCAGGATTATGTGGGCAACGTAAATCATTTAAACGGCGACAGCGGCTTCCAGCTTTACGGGCTTGGCTGGTTTATACAGGATTACGACGGACGGCGCCTGGTTATGCACGATGGTGGGGTTAGCGGCTACGTATCATCGGTAACGCTGGTGCCAAAAGAAAAACTGGGCATTGTGATATTAACCAATACCGACCAAAACGCGCTTTATGAAACCCTGCGCTGGGATATTATAGACGCTTATTTTAAAAATAAGGACTATCATTATAACGATACCTACCTGGCTTACAATAAAAGCAATACCACAGAAGAACTTGCCGCTGATAAAAAACTACGCGACAGCACTTTGCTTAATCTTAAGCCGGAACTATCCGTTAATAAATACACCGGAAAATACGTAAATGACCTTTACGGGAGCCTGGAAATAACCCGAGGCGAAACCGGCAACGACCTGGAGATCCGCTTTGAGCACCATCCAAAAATGTATGCCAAACTACAACCATTGGGGGGTAACCGCTTTTATGTAACCTTCTCCGACCCGGTATTCGGTAAAGCCATTTTCCCTTTTACGGTGAAAGATGGAAAGGTAACCAGCCTGCGTGTTAAGGTAGCCGACTTTGTGGAGCAAGATCCATACGATTTCAGGAAGGTAGAGCGGTAAAATTACTTGTCTTGTTCCATTTTAAATGGAACAAACGGAACAAATGGAACATGTTGATAGTGAGCGCGTTATTGCTGACAAAATCTTGTCAGTAGCTCAACTAAAACTTTACCATTTGGCTGCTTTAATGCTTATATACAGCACTTTATGAAATTGCCGTTTTTGTTCCACTTTTTGAAAAACGGAACAAAAATGGCACCGATCTAACACGATATAAAACGACTTTTTTTGCCTTTTTTCGACCTCAGCTCACCCTTTTTGTGTCGTGAAAATCACATGAAAGCCAAAATGGCATTTTGTATTAAATGGCTGATTTATAGTCATTTATTGATTTTAGACTTGTTCCATTTTGTTTCGTTTTTTTATCAAATGGAACAAGGTTAAAGCTTATTATATTACAGGGCGATCCACTAAACTTCGATCGGGCCGGGCTTACCACTGTGTCATTTCGAACGATAGAGAGAAATCCTGTTCAATTGACGCGCAGCGAACTTTGAGTAATCAACAAGATTTCTCCTCGTACCTCGTTCTAAATGACAGCGGTAGTAGTAATTATGTGGCCAACCCGTTTAATACTACTTCCCTTTTGCATTCATATAATCCAGCGTTAAATTACACAGGGCTTTTACGCCAAGGGTAAACCCGCTTTCGTCAATAAAAAAATCGGGTGTGTGGTGCGATGGGGCAGTTATGCTGTTACCGCCTTTTGGCATGCCGCCTAAAAAGAAGAATATGCCCGGTACTTTTTCCTGGTAAAAGCTAAAATCTTCGGCACCGGTTACAGGTGGGCGCAGCAATACGTTTTCTTTGCCGGCGGTGCCTTCAAGTGTGGGCAGCATTTTGGCGGTAAGGGCAATATCATTAAAGGTAACGGGATATTTATTGCTATAGGGTATCTGTACTTCGGCTGTTGCGCCATAAGCTTCGGCTGTTTTGGTGGCAATACGTTTTACATTCTCGGTGATCAGTTTTTCGTCGGCATCGGTAAAATACCTTACGGTGCCCTGCATTTTAACGCTCTCGGGGATAATATTAAAGCGCGAACCGCCATTAATTACGCCGATGGTTACCACTGCGGGGTTTTCGGTAACGTTGATGTTGCGGCTAACGATGCTTTGCAGGCTGCTGATGATCTGGGCCGAAACCACGACAGGGTCTACACTGCTCCAGGGGTACGCACCATGTGCCGAGCGCCCTTTTACGATGATCTGCAGGTCTTTTACGCCTGCCATTGTACCACCCGGGCGGTAAACTATTTTGCCAACCTCGGTTTGTGAGTTGATGTGTAAACCAAAAATCACATCAACCTTTGGGTTTTCAAGTACACCTTGTTTCACCATTTCTTCGGCACCGCCTTTCTCGCCAACAGGGGCGCCCTCTTCGGCGGGTTGAAAAATGAATTTTACGGTGCCCTGCAGGTCTTTTTTCATGGACGACAGCACCTCTGCAACGCCCATCAGGATAGCCATGTGCGAATCATGCCCGCAGGCGTGCATTACGCCAACTTCCTGCCCGTTATATTGTGCTTTTACTTTTGATGCGAAGGGAAGGTCTACCCGTTCGGTAACCGGCAGCGCATCCATATCGGCACGCAGGGCTACAACCGGGCCGGGCTGCCCACCTTTTAGTATACCCACAACACCTGTAGTGGCAATACCTGTTTGCACCTCTATCCCTAACGATTTTAAGTGCGCGGCAACAATGCCCGATGTGCGCACCTCGCGGTTACCCAGCTCGGGGTGTTCATGAAAATCGCGTCGCCAGGCTATTATTTTGCTTTGCAAAGCATCAGCCTTAGCACTAACTGTTTTTTTTAAAGGGGTGTTTTGCGCCATCCCTTGTAAAACAGACAGGCAAAAAAGAAGGGTTAAAAGCTTTTTCATTACTACGGTTTAGTGCAGTAAGATAAACTTTTAACCCCGAAATATAAAAAATGATAATTATGTTTTAATCAACAACCGGCGTAACGCCGTCAACAGATTTAACTGTTACTGTAAATATTATTACTGTATTTGGAGGAATGCGGCCGCTGCCATATGGCCCGTAAGCTAAACCCGAAGGGATAAGCAGTATAATTTTACCTCCATTTTTTATTTTAGGTAATCCTATTCGCCAGCCGGGTATCAGCGTTGAAAGTTTAAAACTAACGTTATCGTTTGCTTCGATCTGAACATCCTTAAGGGTTTTGCTGGCATAATTTACAACCAGTGTAGAATTGTCAGTTATTGCGGCACCGGTACCCGGTTCTATTACTTGGTAGTATAACCCTGTGGTAGCATCTTTAGTAGCTGTAATAGTTGTATGTGCAGCTAAATAAGCAATAATGGCATCATCATCTGCTTTTGCCTGCACGGCAGGGTCAACCACCGGCTGTTGGTTTGAATTATCTTTTGAGCATGAGGCTAAACCCATAACCAGCACGCTTAGTATAAATAAGTATTTTTTCATGATTATTAATTTTTTTGATCGTGGTTTAATTATTTAACACCTAAAATATCAACAGTGAAAACCAATACGGCGTTTTTAGGAACACCTGTGCCGGGCGAGCTATTGCCATAAGCTAAAACAGATGGTATGATTAACAGCAAACGGCCGCCAACTTTACCATGAGGGATACCGTATGTCCACCCTTTAATAACGCCGCCGTTTAAATTTGCGGCAAACCCTGTGCCGGTATTAAATACGGTGCCGTTTAAAAGTTTACCTTCATAGTTTACAGTAACCGTACTGGTGGCTGTTGGGTTAGCGCCGGGGCCTTCGGTTAGCACCTGGTAATATACGCCGTTAGCATCTTTGGTAACATTGATGCTTGGGTTGGCTTTTAAATAGGCTTGTATATCGGTCTCATCTTTTGCAGCCTGTTTGTTAGCATCAAAAGCATCGTCCTTTTTGCACGATGCAAAAACCGATACAAGTACTGTTAGTATTAGAATGTATTTTTTCATGTTATGATTACGCAATAAACTACGCAGGAGATACAGTTGTCTTAATTTTTAATTCATTCAACTGTGTATCAGCTATAATTGATGGCGAATCGATCATCACATCGCGGCCCGAATTGTTTTTTGGGAAGGCGATAACATCACGAATGGAATCTAACCCGGCAAAGATAGAGGTAAGCCTGTCGAACCCGAAAGCGATACCACCATGCGGAGGCGCGCCATACTCAAAGGCATCCATTAAAAAGCCAAATTGCTTTTGTGCTTCTTCTTTTGAAAAGCCCAGGTGTTTAAACATCAGCGCCTGTAGTTCCCTGTCGTGGATACGGATAGAGCCGCCACCTATTTCGGTACCGTTTATAACTAAATCGTATGCATTTGCGCGTACGTTCTTCGGGTCGGTATCTAAAAGTGCAATATCCTCAGGTTTAGGTGAGGTGAAGGGGTGGTGCATAGCGTGGTAACGCGCTGTTTCTTCGTCCCATTCTAAAAGCGGGAAATCAAGCACCCAAAGCGGCGCGAATTTATTTTTATCGCGCAGGCCTAAACGGCCGCCAACTTCAAGGCGCAGTTCATTCAGTTGTTTGCGTACTTTGTCGGTTTCGCCGGCTAATATTAAAATCAAGTCGCCTTTTTCTGTTTCAAAAGCAGCGCTCCATTTGGCCAGTTCTTCTTCGTTGTAAAATTTATCAACTGATGATTTTAGTGTTCCGTCATCATTATGGCGGGCATAAATTAAACCGGTAGCACCAATTTGCGGGCGTTTCATCCACTCGGTCAGTTCATCAATTTGCTTGCGGGTGTAACCTGCACAGCCTTTGGCATTGATACCAACAACCAGTTCGGCATTATCAAAAATACTAAAGCCTTTACCCTTAACCACATCGTTCAGTTCAACAAACTGCATCCCAAAACGGGTATCGGGTTTATCAGAACCATATAAACGCATAGCATCGGCGTATTGCATACGTGGGAAATCGCCAAGTTCAAGGCCCTTAACGGTACTAAACAGGTGGCGGGTAAGCCCTTCAAAAATATTCAGGATATCTTCCTGCGTGATGAACGACATTTCGCAGTCAATCTGGGTAAACTCCGGCTGCCTGTCGGCACGCAGGTCCTCGTCCCTAAAACATTTCACTATCTGAAAGTAACGGTCGAACCCGCTCACCATCAGTAATTGTTTAAACGTTTGGGGCGATTGCGGCAGGGCGTAAAATTCGCCCGGGTTCATGCGGCTTGGTACCACAAAATCGCGCGCGCCTTCCGGGGTCGATTTGATCAGCACCGGGGTTTCTACCTCAATAAAATCTAATCCATCCAAATACTTACGTATCTCCTGTGCCATTTTATGGCGTAGCACCAGGTTGTTACGTATAGGGTTGCGGCGCAAATCCAAATAGCGGTATTTAGCACGCAGTTCTTCGCCGCCGTCGGTTTCGTCCTCAATTAAAAACGGGGGGATCTTGGCAGCATTCAGTATCTCAAGTTCGGTAACGGTTATTTCAATCTCACCGGTTGGTATTTTGGTGTTTTTGTTAGAACGCTCTACCACGGTGCCGGTTACCTTAATAACAAACTCGCGGCCCAGTTGCTTACCGGCTTCGCGCAGGCCGGCATCGGTATCGGTATTTAAAACCAGTTGGGTTAAACCATAACGGTCACGCACATCAATAAATGTGGTGCCCCCTAAGTCGCGCGATTTTTGTACCCATCCGCAAAGGGTTACCGTTTCACCTAAATTGCTGATATTTAATTGTCCGCAGGTATGTGTTCTAAGCATAATTCCTTTTGTTAAAAGTCTGCAAAACTACGTTTTTGAGGCGAAAGGTAAAAGGTAAAAGGCGAAAGGTTGCAATTTGGGCTTCTGATGGTTAAGCCGCCAGGCATGGGTGTGCATTCAAATAGCCCGACACACTTTGATTGGAGCCGAAAAAACTACGCTGTAGGCATAGCAAACATACCGGCCAATATAATGCCGCAGATCAATATTATAAAATACAGGAGGGGCCTGAGGTCTTTAACTGATCGCCCGGGTTTTAAAATCATTTCTTGTACCGGTTCAACCGTTAAGAGCAATATAACAGTAGCGATCATGAAGCCCAAGCCAAGGCGTGCACCTATACCCCCTATTGCCATTTTGCTGTCGCCAAAAAATAAATGCCTGAGATCAATCAAGAAAAACAGATTCCATATCACTACAATTGCAATTATCGCAGAGGTTTTCATTGCAAAGCCACTATTTAACCGTGCCTGGCTTATTTCTGCACTGGTATATGCATCTGTTGTGGTTGTATTATCTAAAAAGCCCGTTTCTCTGATGCGGTTTATAAGATTGGCGACTCCGCCAGAAGTTAAAAATACAATGTTTTGGTTATATGCATCAACAGAATGATTAATACGGATGCCGCTCTCAAATACAGAACCGCCAGGTGTAATAGAGATGATATCTGAAGGTGTAAATATATAACTGCCCATGATGGAAGCCTTTAACTCCAGCCGGTTTTTGTTTACTATTAAAGTTGCAAATGGCCATGACATTCTTACTTTACCAATATTAGCTCCACCAGTTATTTTTACTTCGGTTAGGTTGTTCATATTTGGATAAGATACGGACTAAAAATAGTAAAACGGGTGGATAATTATCTGTACTAATACTGCAATGGGATTTTTTTTCACCATTTCTCAATTCAAAACCTATATTTGCTGCATAATTCTCAAGGGGTGCCTTGCTTTGAGCAATCAAAACTGAAAGACAGGCTGAGATCAAACCCATTGTTTTTTGAAAAGTTAAAAGTCAAATTTATAGATCGAGAGTGTGCACGCTTTAGATTTCTGAGAGGCTTCCAACTTTAAAATAAAAACATGCACCTGATCCGGGTAATGCCGGCGTAGGGAGAGGTAACAAGTTAAGTGTACTGCCATTATACCCTGGTGAGCAGATGGTTTAACTCATTTTTATTGTTCAAACAAATTGAAAAACTTATTTGCGGCGCTTATCGCCCTGCTGCTGCCTGTCCTGGCATCGGCCCAATTTTCCATCAGCGGAAAAATCACTAACCAAGCCGGCGATGCTTTGCCCGGCGCAACCGTAACCATTACCACCCCGGCCGTAAACACACAGGCCGATGTAAAAGGTAATTACCACATTGGCGATATGCCGGCCGGTGTTTACACCATTAAAGCCAGTTATATTGGCTATCAAATTACTACTCAAACGGTTACTTTAAACGGTAACCAAACTTTAAACTTTGCGCTTACTAACGCTACCTTCAACGCCGAAGAAGTTACGGTTACGGCTACCCGCGCGGGCAAAAACTCGCCAACGGCCTTTACCAACCTCAGCAAAAAGGACCTGCAGAAAAACAACTTCGGGCAGGATATGCCTTATCTGTTAAACCAAACGCCATCGGTAGTGGTAAGTTCTGATGCCGGTGCCGGTGTTGGCTATACAGGTATCCGTATCCGCGGCAGCGATGGCACACGGGTAAACGTTACCATTAACGGTATCCCCTTAAATGATGCCGAAAGCCAGGGCTCGTTTTTTATCAACCTGCCTGATCTGGCTTCGTCTGTTAACAATATACAGGTGCAGCGCGGGGTAGGTACATCAACCAATGGCGCGGGCGCTTTTGGTGGCAGCATTAACATACAAACCGCTACCCGCCGCGATACCGGCTACGCCGAAATTGGCACAACCGCCGGCTCGTACGGTACGGTAAAAAACACCGTTAGCCTGGGCACAGGTTTGCTGGGCGGGCATTTTAGTGTGGATGGCCGTTTATCGAGGATAAAATCTGACGGGTATATAGACCGTGCATCATCCAGCCTGCGGTCGTTTTTTTTAAGCGGCGCTTATTATGGTAAAAACAGTACGTTAAGGCTTAATGTTTTCTCGGGTATAGAGCGTACCGGCCAGGCCTGGAACGGCGTGCCCGATTACATTATTGGCGATAATACCATTAAGGATAACCGAACCTATAACGAACTTGGCCTGATGCCTGATGGTACCTATTATAAAGACCAGGTAGACAATTACCAGCAAAACCACTACCAGTTATTGTACGATCATAAACTGTCTGATAAGCTATCATTCAGCGGAGCCCTGCATTATACAAAAGGTTATGGCTATTATGAGGAATTTAAGAAAGCCGATTCTTTGAAAAATTACGGTTTAAAGCCGGTAACCTATGGCGCAACAACTATATATACATCTGATCTGGCTCGTCGCCTATGGCTTAATAACGATTTTTATGGTATAACCTATGCCTTAAAATACCAGGCGCAAAGCAACCTTAACTTTACTTTGGGCGGGGCTTACAACCGCTATACCGGTGCGCATTACGGCAACATTATTTATACTAAAGAAAGCGCCGGCATACCACCAAACTACGAGTACTATCGCGATGATGCCAAAAAGAATGATTTTAACATTTTTGGCCGTGGCGAATACAAAATAGGGAATGCAACCCTGTTTGCCGATATGCAATACCGCAGAATTTTCTATTCTTTTTTAGGATACGACAGGAATTTGAACAATGTGCAGCAAAATGCCACGCTTAACTTTTTCAACCCAAAAGCAGGTATAACTTATGAGCTTGATGAGCACAATAACATTTATGCATCATTTGCCGTAGGTAACCACGAGCCTAACCGCGACGATTACACCAACTCTACCCCTTTAAGCAGGCCCAAGCCCGAAAATCTGAAAGATTTTGAAGCCGGTTACCGCACCAGCGGCGATGTATTTAAAGGGGGCATCAACCTGTTTTATATGCTGTATAAAAACCAGCTGATATTAACCGGTGCATTAAATGATGTAGGCGGCGCAACACGTATGAATGTTGACGACAGTTACCGCGCAGGTATTGAGCTTGACGGCCGTGTTAAAATAACAAACCAGTTAAGCTGGGCTGCCAATGCAACCATCAGTACCAATAAAATTAAAAACCTGAATATTGCGTTAAAAAGCTACGATGCCGACTATAACCCGTTGCCGCCAGTACTGCAAACCTTTAAAAAGACCGATATTGCATTTTCACCATCGTTTGTTGCCGGTAGCGAGATAGCCTATTCGCCGGTAAAAAATGGCAGCATTGCCTTTATCAGCAAGTATGTGAGCAAGCAGTATTTGGATAACTCTGCCAATGTTAACCCGGCCGGTATCAGCACCTCGCCCGATGTGGCTAACAACCCATACGCTGTAAACAGGCTGTTAAAAGCCTACTTTGTTAATGATGTAAGGCTGAGCTATAACATCCAAACCAGTGCCATTAAAAATATAAACGTAGGATTGCTGGTGAATAACGTTTTCAGCAAAAAATACGAAGCCAACGGCGCAACCTATCGCGAGGTGGATGGCGGCACAATGGTTAACTATAACTATTATTTCCCGCAGGCAACGCGCAATTTCCTGGCATCGGTAACCTTTAGTTTTTAAGCTGATGCAACACTGGATAGACCTGTTCACCGGGCAGGTAAAGGCAACCACCTGGCTGGAGTGGGCGGCCGTAATATTAGGCGTGGCCGAAGTAATGCTGGCCCGGGCAAACAAAGTGTGGCTATACCCAACCGGTATAGCCGCCACTTTAATTTCTATTTACCTGCTGCTGAATGCCATGCTATATGCCGAATGCCTGCTGAGCCTTTATTACGTAGTGATGAGCGTTTACGGCTGGTACTACTGGATAAAAAAACGGCACCTGCCTGCTGTAAAGGTGAGTTTTGCCACCCGGCAGGAGTGGATGATAACCTTATTAATTGTTTTTGGCGGATGGGCTGTTTTATATGTGGTCCTTGTTAAGTTCACGCCCTCAACCGTCCCAATCTGGGATTCGTGGGTATCATCAACAGCATGGGCGGGTATGTGGCTGCTGGCCAGGCGTAAGGTAGAAAACTGGGTGTTGCTTAACATAAGCAACATGTTTGCCATCCCGTTATTGTACCACAAAAACCTGGCGATGTTTGCCCTGCTTACCCTCATTTTATTTATTGTTGCCGTGTTTGGCTATTTCGATTGGCGGAAGATAGCGCGGCAGGAAAGATCAATCAGCTAATAGAATATGGAAAACATTAAACATCCATCAACCCTGCTAAAACCCGGATGGGTAGCTGTTATCCGCGATAACGCCCCCGAAGCAGAGGGCCTGGGCAAACTGCACCCTGCCCAATTGCAGCTGGTTTACGAGCAGCAATGGTTTAATTTATTGGCCCCTGCTGTTTATGGTGGCTTACAAACACCACTGCCCGAACTTATAAAAATAGAAGAAGCCCTAAGTTGGACCGATGGCAGCCTGGGCTGGGTAGTTACCTTATGCTGTGGTGCCGGCTGGTTTGGCGGCTTTATTGACCCGGGCATCGCGCAGCAAATTTATAGTGATAAAAAAGCTTGCCTTGCGGGCAGCGGCGCACCCACCGGCACAGCTACCATTAGCGGTGATGGTTACATTATAACAGGCAGCTGGAAATACGCCAGCGGCGTGCACCATGCCACCTACATTACGGTTAACTGTAATATTATAGATGGCGAAACCCCTGTTTTAAATAACGACGGTACTCCGCTTATCCTCCCGTTTGTGCTGGATAGGAAAGATGTACAGCTGTTATCCGGCTGGAAATATATAGGGATGATAGCCACCGGCAGCGATGCCTATTCGGTAACTAATTTATATGTAGATAAAAACCGATGTTTTAAAATAGACCCTGTGACTGCTGTTATTGATCAGCCGCTTTATACCTATCCGTTTTTCCAACTGGCCGAGGCTACACTGGCCGCTAATTTATCGGGCACGGCGGTGCATTTTGTTGATCTGTGCGTGCCGGCTTTTGCCAATAAGGCAACCAACATTCGGCGGGTTAGCCCGGCAAATGTTTTGATCATGGACGAGGCTTTGCAACTGGCTACAACACAGCTAAACCAGGCGCGTGCAGCACTTTTTGCTGCTGTTGAAGCATCATGGGCCAACCCCACCGATGAGGCTTTATTAAAAGGGGTTAGCCGTACCAGCCGCATTTTGGCCAAAGTATCGCGCGAATGTGTGGATGAATTATACCCTTATTGCGGCCTGCTGGCGGCATCGCCAGATAGCGAGATAAACAGGGTTTGGCGCGACCTGCATACGGCAAGCCAGCACGCTTTGCTTACTTTTTTAGCGTAACATTTAGCGTTAGTTTTTATTTTTAGTAACACAAATATCACATTGTTTATATATTGCAATCCTGATATTTGCCCTTTAACATCATACGCTATGAAAATAAAAGTACTGCTTACGCTCACCTTTGCAACCGCCGTATTTAGCTTATCGGCCCAAACAAAAAAAACCGCGACATCTGTTTCAACAACCTTGCCACGGCCAAAACTGGTTGTGGGTTTAGTGGTCGACCAGATGCGCTGGGATTATCTGTACCGCTATTACGACCGTTACCAGGCCGGGGGTTTTAAACGCATGCTTAACGAAGGTTTTACCTGCGAGAACACCCTGATCCCATATATACCAACCGTTACGGCCATAGGGCATTCGTCTATTTACACAGGTTCGGTACCAGCTATACATGGTATTGCCGGCAATGATTTTATCATACAGGCCACGGGTAAATCAATGTACTGTACTGACGATAGCACGGTTAATGCCGTAGGCAGCGATTCAAAGGCCGGTAAAATGTCGCCACGCAATTTACTGGTAAGTACTGTTACTGACGAACTGCGGTTAGCTACAAATTTCCGCTCAAAAGTGATCGGCATAGCGTTAAAAGACCGCGGAGGTATTTTACCCGGCGGCCACGCGGCAAACGCGGCTTATTGGTTTGATGATGCCAACGGCGCCTGGATAAGCAGCACTTATTATATGACCGACCTGCCTGCATGGGTTAAAACCTTTAACGCTACAAAACCGGCCGAAAAATACCTGAAACAGGACTGGAACACCCTTTACCCAATTAATACCTATGTACAAAGTGCGCCCGATAACAGCCCGAAATATGAAGGCAAATTTGCCGGGACCGATGCGCCAACCTTCCCGATAAAAACATCAGAATTGTATAAAGGCAAAGCCGGGATGATCCGCTCTACCCCATATGGTAACAGCATGACGCTTGACCTGGCCAAAGCAGCCGTTGAAAATGAAAAGCTGGGCGCGGGTACAGTAACCGATTTTTTGGCTGTAAGCCTTTCATCAACAGACTATGTAGGCCACCAGTTTGGCCCCAACTCGGTTGAGGCGGAAGACACCTACCTGCGTTTGGATAAAGACATTGCATCATTTTTTACTTACTTAGATGGTAAATTGGGTAAAGGTAATTATACCGTTTTCCTGAGTGCCGACCATGGTGCTGCGCATAACCCTAATTTTTTGATCGACCATAATATCACGGCTGGTGTTTGGAAAAGCGGTGATGTAGTAACGCGCTTAAACAAATTGCTTGAGGATAAATACAAGGTAAAAGACGTGGTGTTAAATATTGAAAACTACCAGGTAAACTTTAACAACGCAGCTATTAAAAAAGAGAACCTGAATACCGACGCTTTAAAGTTTGAGTGCATCCAGTTCCTGCAACAGGAGCCACAAATTGCTTACGCGGTTGATATGCAGCGTGTGCAGGCAGCCTCCATACCCGATGAACTGCGTACACGCATCCAGAACGGGTACAATGCTGAGCGTAGCGGTGCTATCCAGATCGTTTTGAAACCGGGATGGTTTAGCGGTGGCCAAACCGGCACTACCCACGGTAGCTGGAACCCTTATGATGCGCATATCCCATTGGTATTTATGGGCTGGGGCATTAAACACGGCAGCCTGACCCGTGAAACCCACATGACAGACATAGCCCCAACTGTTGCCGAACTATTACACATACAGGCACCAAACGGTAATATTGGTACCGCTATTGGCGAGGTATTGAAATAAGGCAAAATATATTTGTCATGCTGAACGATAGTGAAGCATGACAGGGTAGATTTAATTTAACCACAAAGGACACAGAGGTTTCACAAAGGTCACAGAGGGCTAATTTAAATCTCTGTGACCTTTGTGGTTTTATCTTTGCGCCCTCTGTGGTAAAAAACTAAATGAACAAATGAAAAAATATATATCCAAATTCCATTACCTCACGCAGGACTTACCTGATCGCAGCCATGTAGCGCAAGCCCAAACCGCCTGCGAGGCCGGGGCCAACTGGATCCAGTACCGCTGCATGAGCAAAAGTGATGAGGAGATGATCGCTGAGCTTCACCAGATAGCAGCCATTTGTGACGACTGGGGCGCAACGCTTATCCTTGCCAATCATTACCACCTGTTGGATAAGGTTGATGCGCAGGGTGTACATATGGAAGATCTTGATGCCGATTTCGCAGCCATCCGCGAAGCAATAACCGACGAAAAAACACTGGGCGCATCTGCCACCAGCATAGAAGCCCTGCTGCGCATACAAAACAGCGGCGTGGTTGATTATTGCGGTTACGGCCCTTTTGCCCATACCGATACCAAACCAAATAACAAGCCTTTGTTGGGTTACGAAGGTTACCGTGCTTTAGAAAGCCATCCCATTGAGCTACCGGTTATTGCAGTTGGCGGGGTGCAGTTAAAAGATGTGGAGTTACTGATGCAAACCGGTGTTTATGGTATCGCGGTTTCTTCGGCGGTTAATTTGTCGTTAGACCCGGCTGGCATGGTGAAAGAGATTTATAGAAGGATTTATTAAAGCGATAATAACCACATGTCATTTCGAACGATAGTGAGAAATCTTGTTCATTATGCAACGTTCGCCGCCTGTTACTTGAACAAGATTTCTCCTCACTACGCTCGTTCGAAATGACATGGAGGCTAATTGTTCCTGTTTGGATAAGCCACATAAACATGTTCGTCCATTATTTCTCCGGCTTTAATTACGCTTTGTTTTAACACCCCCTGCTGAATATATCCCGCCTTCTCCAGCACCCGCATCGAGCCACGGTTCTTACCGAAAATAAAAGCCATTACGCAAATAATATCAAAGTTGTTAAAGGCATAATCAGTCACAAGTTTAACCGCTTCTGTCATGATGCCGCGACCCCAGTATTGCTCACTAAGCCAATAACCTATCAGTGGCGATTTACGGTAAACATCTTCCCTGAAATCTAAACCTATCCCTCCCGCAACCTCCCCGTTTATCTCTATGGCGAAATTGGTAATGGCCGGTTGGCTCATCATCAGGCTGATAAAGGCGTCGGCATCAGCTAACGAATAGGGCGAAGGGAACCTGTCTAACAAATATGCGGGTACCTTAGGGTTATCTGCATGCTTTTGCAAGGCCGGTGCATCGGCTAATTGCCAGCGCCGCAGTGTAAATTGGCCTCCCTTTATTTCCATATATCATGATGGTTAAAAGAGCCGGGATAAAAAGCCCGGCCCTTTTTTTAAAATTTAACGGTGTTTAAGTTTTTATCAACCAAAAACCCATCAACGGCTTTCAAGTCGAACTTTAATTTGCGTTTGGCTTTAAACTTTAAAACAAACAGGTCCACGTTACCTTCAACAGCCGCTTTATTGCCAACGTTTATAAAGGTTGGGTATAAAGCCTTTGTGCCATTTGTGTGCAGCCTGTCGTTCGTCAGGTTTTCCATACCCTTTACGTTTAAGGGTTGTACGGCTACAAATTCGTAATCCTGCTGGGTATAAGGCAAGGCAAAGCTTAAGGCATTAACCGATTTTAGGTTAACCCCTTTTATCAGCACTTCAATTATCTCTCCTGCATTATAGTTTTGTTTAGCTGTACTCAGTTCAATTTTCCCGGCCACCTTTTCTACTTTATCGTCAGCCAGGCCGCCGTCTAATTGCGTAGCCACTACCGAAATATCGTAGGCATCAATAAGGTCGTTTTTGTTAATGTCACCATTGCTTACATAACCTTCAAAATCGGCATCGCCTTTACGCAAGCCTGTATAATTGGTGTACGAGGTAAAGTCGTTCCGGTCAATCAAATGATCGTTATTGATATCGCCCGGAAGCAGGCTCTCTGTTCCCGGCACTTTAAATACGTACAACTCCCTGCCCGATCCAAAACCACCCACGGCATCGGTAATACTTAGTTTAATATAACGTGCGGTAGGGTGTTTATCAAAATTGAATGCTTTAACAGCATCGTTATTGGCCCACTCAAATGTTCCGGCGGGGCTCCAGTCTTCCTTATTGTTGCTATAATAAACAGTCCCTTTTAGTAATATGCCATTGCCCCTGCCTGTACGCGGCAGGTAATTAAATTTATCCAGCTGATTGATAGACCGCAGATCCATTACCAAATCAAACGGCACGGCCTTTACGCCCCATTTGGTGTGCCACATATCAGCCTCGTCAAAGTCGAACAGTTTATCCACTTCGGTATCTTCCTCGCTTGCTACAGAGGTTTCGCCAGCAATGCCAGCAATAGCAAATTCAAGCGGATTGTTTTTTGTCGTAGCTTCAAATTCAGCCCAATCAGAGTGTCCGTCTTTATTAACCGCGCGCAGTTTAAAAGAGTAATCGGTTTCGGCATTTAAGCCATCAAACAGCAGCGTAGTATCTTTAATAGTGCTGTAAAGCATGTTATTAAATTCAATCTCATAATAATCGGCATTCTTCACTTTGCTCCAGGTAGGTTTCAGCGTGTAGGCTTCCTTATTTTCGGGCTTAATCCCGGCATTGAGTGGTGCCGTAAGGGCGCCTTTCAAAACCCGGGACCTATCCGCAGGGGCAAATTTAAATCCGCGGATCATTGCCGATACGGGTTTGCTGCTTACATCGGCCGGTTCCAGTTTTATCAAGAGCTGCGGATTTTTGATGAGCCGTTGTTTTTCAAACGCGCTTCCTTTTGTGGCGAAGGCATTAAAATTGGGGGCCGCATCGTAATAGTAAACATTGATTTTATGTTTAAAATCGGCCATGCTGTTTACTTGCTGTAATTTAATAGCCTGATTACCAATTTTGGCTGAAACGCCTTTAGGTTTTTCGGTAACATTGATCCGAAATTCTGTTGATTTTTGTTTTACAAAGCCGGCGAAACTACCTTTTGCAGACTGAACCAATAGGTGCAGTGTGTTTTGCTTGTCGAGGTTGGAAGAGATCACAGTTGTTACCCCTGTGCCCAATTTATAAGCTTCTGTAGTGCCATCGTCATCATACTCGGTAAATGAGCTTTTCCCCGAAGGGTAAATTTCATAAATGCGGGTTGCTTTGTTTATTTCTGATACGTTGTTGTTGGCGTTTGTCATGGGGATGATAGCCCCGCTTTTTACAAACACCGGCAGTTTCCATATAGGGGCATCAAAATTATTAATAACGCGATTGCCTGCATATTGCTCGCCCGAGAAATAGTCTATCCACGAGCCTTTGGGGAGGTAAATGCCATCACGTATATCGTTGCCTTCAGCATCAGCCTTTGTTGCCTGGTAAATTGGGGCCACCAAAAAATTAGGGCCATATAAATACTGGTATTGTGTAGCCCGGCCCAGGGTATAAGTATTAGGGTATTCCAGGAACATAGCCCTGATGATAGGGAGCCCTGTTACCGCCGTTTTGGCAATACTGTAAGTATAAGGGATAAGCGCCGATTTAAGCTTCAAATAATTACGGTTGATGGAAGCTGCGGTGTCGCCCAAAATTTGTGGATATTTAGGGTTATAGCCCCAGCCATCCATGTTTAGTTGCATGGGGCCAAAGGCCTTCCACTCAAAATCGCGGATGTTAACAGCTGCATTTTTGCCGCCAAAAATGCCATCCATATCTGAGGTGATATTGGGCTGCCCCGATAAGCCCGAACCGATATACGTTGGGATGTGAAAACGAATGTACTCCCAAACGCCCCCGGTTTGGTCGCCCGACCAAACGGCGGCATAACGTTGCGTACCCGCCCAGCCATCCAACGATATGGTAAACGGACGGGCGTTGTTGCCATATTCAGGCATAATATGTGCCACATCGGCCACGCCATTTAGCCCGAAAGAATATCCTGCACCCACCCACGCCACGTCTGTTTTTAAAACACGCACCCCGGCATCATGTACCTCTTTAACAATATCCCGTTGCAGTAAAGGGCTTACCTCGGGCTTTGGGTGCAAGTCTGATTGTGTCCATAAGCCTATTTCCACCCCGTTTTTACGGGCGTAATCACCAAAGTCTTTCAGGTTTTTGATGTTCCCGTCTAATGTTGCTGTTTGCCCGTAGCCTGCGCCGTAACCGTCGTTTGGCAGTATCCACCCCAGGGGCATATCATTTTTCTTATACCGGTCTATCACCGCGCGTGCCGAAAACTGGTAGTTGTTTTTTTCGCCATTAAGAGATTCTTTAACGCCCCCGTTATCTTTTTGGCTTTCCTTATAGTTTTTGCCGTCTTCAAACAAAATCCCTTTTGGGTCTTCTTTCCAATAGTCGCGGTTATAGGCATTCAGGTGGCCCTCATAAAAGCCAAACTTAGGCAACAGGATCGGATTCCCCGTTAACTGGTAAAAATCATTCAACAAAGGTACGGCGCCTTGGTCAACCATAAAAAACACATCCAGGTAAGGGCTTTCGTGCGAGAGCTTAACCGTGCCTTTTTCTTTAGCTCCAAAATCATATTTCCCTTTTTTAAAGGTATACCACATAAAACCATAACCTTTGGTAGACCAGTAATAGGGTGTTGGTGAAGCTACACCGCCGTCGGTCCAGCTGTTTTGGTTCTCAATAGCAATTGCCTTCCCTTTGTGCGAGAAGCGGCCGTTTTGTACCCCGCCTCCATAAAAATATTCATCCGGGTTCTCCTTCAGGCTTAGCGTTACCTGCTTAAGTTCAAAATTAATGGGCGTGGTAAGTTCCACCACCGTATTTTGCGTTGCCGTGTTCAATACTCTGAATTGGGCGGTTTGCTTATCAAACAGAATAGTTATCCGCTTATTTTTGATCGTGATCTGATGATCATCATCACTTAAATTTAATGCAGAAAGGGGTTTTCGGGGGTTATCAACCAAGATTTTCGCTTCGGGTTTTGCCTCCGGCTCGCGTATAGCGCCACCAAAATTATCCTGAAAAAGGCGGAAGATGTTGTCGGCATAAAAGTCTACCAACATCTTTTTGTTATCGGTAAGTAGCACCTCTATGGTGCTCTCATTAATTTTCCTTGCACTTAAAATGGCTGTGCTTTTCTGTGTTACACTTTTAGGCTCCTGCCAATTATTAGCCGCCGACAACGGGCCGCCCGCAACCAAAAGCAGGAAAATTAAGGCCAGTAAAAACCGGTTGTTTTTTTGAGCGCACCAAATATTTTTTTTCATTATTTTATTATTGATGTAGGACATTTCAGGTTTCGAAGAAAATTTTCGTCCCGCGCAAACGATTGCGCAAGCAAAACCATCATTTCCGCTTTAAATGTATTTATATTTTAAAAAGAAGAGAAAATATTTTAACCGGATCAATTGCTTAAATGCTATGCCATTGCCCCAACTTAAGCCCGGGTTTAAGTAGTAAACAAGTTACAATAATCAGCACAAATAAATAGTTCGGTATTCAGTAAATTGCCATCCGAAAAAATGTTTTAGCATGAAAAAAAGCTTTACCTTATTATTCCTTTGCTTTGGCCTGGGCGCTTCAGCGCAAACCCTTGGCCAGCTTACTGTCGAAAAAATAATGCGCGACCCCCAATGGATGGGCGTATCACCGTCAAACATCCGCTGGAGCGACGACAGCAAAAAGATCTATTTTAACTGGAACCCCGATAAAACAGAACGGGATGAACTGTTTTACATCACCCCGGGTAATACAAAACCACAAAAAGTTAGCCTTGCCGACCGCCGTAACATGATCCCTGAAACCGGCAAGTGGAACAAAAAGCGCACGCTAAAAACCTATGAGAAAAACGGCGACATTTACCTGCTGGAAGTAGCAACGGGCAAAACTACCCAGCTAACCAATACTACCAGCCGCGAAAACAACCCAACTTTTAGCGGTGACGAGGGCAGCATTGTTTTTACCAATGATAACAACCTGTACCAGCTAAAGCTAAACAAGGGCGAGCTTACCCAGCTTACCAATTTTGTAAAAGCAGCCACCGGCGAAAAGAAACCCGCCAAAGATGGTGAGCAGGCCGCCTGGCTAAAAAAACAGCAGTTGGAACTGTTTGATATTATAAAAGTTAATGAGAAAGACCGCAAGCTTGATTCGGCTGAGCGGGCTTTGTTTAAACCTTCAAAATTAAAAGAACTTGTATTTGGGGATAAACGCCTGACCGGCGTACAGCTTAGCCCGGATGGCCGGTATGTAACTTACCGCCTTATCCAGATGGCCGAGGGCGCAAAAAGCGGCATAGTGCCTGATTATGTAACATCATCAGGTTACACCGAAGATATCCCCAACCGTACCAAAGTGGGCAGCCCGCAGGCAACCTCTGAGAGTTTTATTTACGACAGGCAACGCGATACTGTTTACAGCATTATTACCAAAGATTTGCCCGGCATAAAGGATATCCCCGAGTTTATAAAAGATTATCCTAAACAACTGGAGGCCCTTAAAAAGTTAAATGCCGACCGTAAGGTTGACATAGCCGGGCCATATTGGAGCCCCGACGGAAAATACGCCATTGTAAATGTTGACGCGCAGGATAATAAAGACCGCTGGCTGATGAAGCTTGATGCAACCACCGGCAAACTTACCCTGCTTGACAGGCAACACGATGATGCCTGGATAGGCGGGCCGGGCACAGGCGCCTGGTTTGGCTCGGGCAGTATGGGCTTTACAGATAATACGCACTTTTACTTCCAGAGCGAAGCCAGCGGCTACTCGCACCTGTATATGGCAGATGTGGTAACCGGCGAAAAAAAACAGCTAACGGCAGGCAAGTGGGAGGTGCAAACCCTGCAACTGTCGAACGATAAAAAGACCTTTTACTTTACCGCCAACATAGAGCACCCCGGCATTACACATTTTTACCGCATCCCGGTAACGGGTGGCGCGCCGGTTAAAATTACCGGTATGAAGGGTGGTAACGAGGTAGAACTATCGCCCGATGAAAAATGGCTGGCTATCCGTTATTCCTACTCCAACAAACCCTGGGAGCTTTATGTGCAGCCAAATAAACCGGGTGCAAAAGCAGCACAGGTAACCAGCTCAACCACTGCCGAATTTAACTCGTACCCATGGCGCGAGCCGGAGGTGATCAGCTTTAAAAACCGGAATGGTAAGGATATTTACGCGCGTGTTTATGTGCCTAAAAACCCCGACCCGGCAAAACCTGCCGTGGTATTTGTACACGGAGCGGGCTACCTGCAAAACGTGCACTATTGGTGGAGCAGCTATTTCCGCGAGTATATGTTTAACAACATGCTTACTGATAATGGATACACCGTAATGGATATTGATTACACCGCCAGCTCGGGCTACGGGCGCGATATCCGCACCGGTATTTACCGCCACATGGGTGGCGCCGACCTTACCGACCAGGTTGACGGTGTAAAACTACTGGTAGAAAAATATGGTGTTAACCCCAAACATGTGGGTATATATGGCGGCTCGTACGGCGGTTTCATGACGCTGATGGCCCTGTTTACCGAGCCGGATGTTTTTGCATCGGGCGCGGCAATACGTTCGGTTACCGATTGGGCGCATTATAACCACGGTTATACCTCAAACATACTGAACGAGCCATTTACGGATGAAAAGGCTTACCGCCAAAGTTCACCTATTTACTTTGCTAATGGTTTAAAAGGCAACCTGCTGATGCTGCACGGTATGGTAGACCAGAATGTGAATTTTCAGGATATTGTACGCCTTACCCAAAAGCTGATAGAACTACATAAAGAGAACTGGGCGCTTGCGCCATACCCGGTAGAAGACCACGGCTTTGTACAACCCAGCAGCTGGACAGACGAGTATAAACGCATCTATAAACTGTTTGAAGAAACGCTGAAAAAATAAATCTAATCCACCCTCTCTATAAAACGAGAGGGTGGATTAACTAATAAAATAAATATTACTTCCCATCAGTGAATGTAGAAGCCGTAACCTCGGGGATCACAACAAAGGTGTCGTAGCCTTTTATTATCCGCAATAGCTTATCGTTCTTCACCACTAACTTCCCATCGTCTATGGCGGTACGTAGAGGTTTCAGATCTATGCAGTGCCAGGCATTGCCTTCAGCGGCTTTAAACAGGGGCGCTAATGGCTTAAGTACCTCGCTGTTTACATCAACTTTCTCATTAGGGAAACCTTTAAACGGCGATGCTTGCGTCCCCGAAGCACCGAGGATGATAATATGGTATGAGCTGCTGAACTTACTATCCTCAATACTGCTTACTAAATTTCCAATATCGTAAGTATCCATTAGGCCTTCATCTTTAGCAACGTGGTTTGCGCCGTATTTATACAGGTTCTTTTTATCCTTCCATTGTGTGTAAACCCGCATAAGCTGGTTTTTCATGAGTTGTACCCGCAAATGGTGGCTTTGCGATTTGTATATTTTGGCACTCAGCCTCATCGCCTGTATTATTTTAACCTCGTGTTCGCTAAGCTTCAAGGTTGATAGCTCATCCAGGTGTTTTTCAAACTCAGGGGTAAGTAAATAAAACGGCTTGCTTTGGTCTTTTAAAAAGTTGGCAAAATAGGTTTTGGAGTTGTTTTTAATAAGCTCATAAATTTCTTTCGCTCGGCTGTTTTTGGTGGTTTTTTGTAATTCGTTGCATATCAAGGCGTCGCCCACCAGTAATATCTGGTCCGTGCCATTAATGGTAGTATTAGTGTTGGTAAATTGTTTAAGCAAATCAAACTCGGGGGCAAAGGCATAAAAGGAGAATGTGTTGCCATAGTCGGCAACGTACTTTTGTAATTCAGCAGGGGGTAAGTTTTTGATCTTATCCTGTAGTATGCGCGCTGTAAATGGGTCTATCTCACAAAAAAAGTTATCGAACCTGATTTGAGATGCCAGTGCGGATACGAGAAAGGTGTTTCGTTGGTAAAATGGTCTTCCCCAACCAGCACATTATTGCTGAGTTTGGCCCGGGTTAAAATTTTATCCCAACCGGCGCCTGTAAATTTATTGCCATCTTTGGTAAATACGGTAAGGTTACTTTTTGCCAGGCTGGTTACAAGGCTATCCTGTGCACGCGTTAATTGTGTATAAAAACTAACAAGTAGTATAGTTAAGGTTAAGGTTTTTCTCATGCTGTTAAGAGTACATCTTTTTGTAAAAGGTTACAAATAAAACAATCACTTTTGTAATATCATGTAATAGCTATTTGGATAATGAATAAATATTTGATGATAATGGTTTTACTGATAGCGGGCTGCACCCCGGCCAAACACCCGGCGGCCGTGCAGGTGTCATTGGTAAATAACGGGCAATCTGTTCAGTTTAAGGGGATAGATTATGTGGTAATGCATGATATAGCCCGTGATACCAATAAAGATGTTTGGCAAAGCCTGGTGCCGGTTTACCGCATGCCTGCCGATACTGATATGAAAAGTTATCAGCCTGTGCAACCGGGGCGCTATCTGTTAAAAGACAGCGTAGTAATTTTTACACCCGATACCCCTTTTATAAAAGGACAAACCTACTTTGTGCGCAATTACCGCCTTGGCGAGGGTGCTGCGCTGATAGATTATATAAAAAGCCGGTCACAACCCGGGAAAGTGCGTTTTATTGATTTGATTTTTAAGCAATAAGCTTTGAAAAATCAAAAAAAGTTGTTACATTTGCATCTGAATTAAAAAAGAGGGGGCATTTGTCCCCTCTTTTATTTTATCAATCAAATTATCAACCGCCCTGTTTACCTACCGGGGGTACCGGTAAAAACATACGATAATGAATATTGAAAAGAGAACAGCTGAACTGGTAGAGGAGAAAATTGCCGATATGCCAAACTTGTTTTTGGTGGATGTTAAAATGCATCTGAACGGTAAACTGATCGTACTGGTTGACGGGGATGACGGGATAGGGATTGCTGATTGTGTGGCCATAAGCAGGCATGTGGGCTTTCACCTTGAAGAAGAGAACGTAATAGATACGCCCTACAACCTGGAGGTTTCATCGCCCGGCATTGATACCCCGCTAACCCTGCAAAGGCAATATGCGAAAAACATTGGCCGTACGTTATCAATAAAGATGGATGATGGCGCCAAACGCGAAGGCAAACTATTAAGCGCTGCCGGCAGCGAAATAACAATTGAAGAAACAATAAAAGAAAAAGGGAAAAAGGCTGTAACTGTTGAAAGCACTATCCCGACAGATAAAATAACAGAAACAAAAGTTTTAATATCATTCAAGTAGAAGATGAGCAATATTAATTTAATTGATTCTTTTCAGGAATTTAAAGATTTCAAAAACATTGACCGCCCAACCATGATGAGCGTTCTGGAAGACGTTTTCAGAAGCATGATCAGGAAAAAATACGGTACCGATGAGAATTGTGATGTGATTGTTAACACAGATAATGGTGACTTAGAAATTTGGCGCACACGTGTTGTTGTTGAGGATGGCTTTAGTGAGGATGATGACCTGGAGGTTGAATTAGCAGAAGCTAAAACAATTGATCCTGATCTGGAGA
>Ga0247741_1000076_pt1 | contig 75204 bp, 67 predicted proteins | sample UWRJL213509R2_FD_180945 | JGI IMG/M metagenome (GOLD analysis project Ga0247741, IMG submission 180945) | Plant litter microbial communities from Arlington Agricultural Research Station in Wisconsin, United States - UWRJ-L213-509R-2 | ecosystem: Environmental > Terrestrial > Plant litter >... | reverse complement strand
GTTGCTGCATCAAAATTAAAAGTTAAAGGTTACGGTGAAACTAACCCGATAGCTGATAACTCAACTGAAGAAGGACGTGTTGCAAACCGTCGTGTTTCTTTCAAACAAAGATAATATCTAACAAAAAATATTATTGAGAAGCCCCCCGAATAACTCGGGGGGCTTTCTTTTTTTTATTAAATTTGTGTTATGTACTTTTTCAGAAAAAAAGACCCCAACAGGCCAACCAGCTTCAACCTTAAAGTAATGCATATTATAAATGCTATTGCTATAAGCATGTTTGTTATTGGCATCACATGGAAACTCATCCAGTGGTTTATTCTTAAAAAGTAATTCATCTAACGTAATACATCTAATGAAAACTATCATCAATACCAATAATGCCCCTGCACCAATAGGCCCCTATAGCCAGGCGGTTGCCGCTAACGGTTTACTATTTGTATCAGGGCAGATCCCCTCAAACCCAAAAACAGGCGAGATCATCACTACCGGCATAACAGACGAGGCAACCATGGTAATGGAAAACCTTAAAGCCATATTAACCGAAGCGGGTATTGGCTTTGACAGCATAATAAAAACCACCATTTTTTTAACCGATATGCAAACCTTTGCGCAGGTTAATGAAGTGTACGGCTCATATTTTACGGCCGATTTTCCCGCCCGCGAAACTGTGCAGGTTAGCGCACTGCCAAAAGGCGTTAATGTAGAGATCTCTGTAATTGCGTTAAAGCCCTGATAGACCTTCAAATTGAATAATCAGCAGTTTCAAACACCCATTGAATATTTAAAAGGGGTAGGCCTTGCGCGCGCGGAAGTACTAAAAAAGGAATTGCAGATATACAATTTTGAAGACCTGCTCAGGCACTTCCCATATAAGTATATAGACCGTACCCGCTTCTACAAAATTAAGGATATACAGCCCGATATGCCCTATGTGCAGGTTTTGGCGCGCGTAACGCAAAAAGAAATACTGGGCGAAAAACACACCAAACGTTTAATTGTACAGGCTAAAGATGATACCGGCTTTATTGAACTGGCATGGTTCCAGGGGATAAAATGGGCCGAGAAAATGTTGGTGCCCGGCAAGGTGTATGTAATATTTGGTAAGCCGGGTTTTTTCAATGGGAAAACCCAGATGTCGCACCCCGAGATGGAGTTGTACACCCCGGGTGCACAACAGCAAAAGGGCAACCTTACCCTGCAGCCTGCCTATAACTCAACCGAAAAGCTAAAGCAATTTACCTTAGATAGCAAAGGCCTGCAAAAACTGATTGCCGGATTGCTTGAGCAAACAGCAAGGGATATTCATGAAAATTTACCCGCCTACATCCTTAACCGCTTTAAGCTGGCGGGCAGGCAGGAGAGCTACCGCAATATCCATTTCCCGAATGATGCTAACCAGTTAAAAGAGGCGCAATACCGTTTAAAATTTGAAGAATTATTCTTCCTTCAGCTTAAGCTACTGAAGAGTAAACTAACGCGTACGCAAAAATTTAAGGGTAATATATTTGACAAAGTAGGCCATTACTTTAATGATTTTTATCATGATAAGTTACCCTTCCCGCTAACCAATGCCCAAAAAAGGGTGCTTAAGGAGATCCGTACAGATACCCAGCGCGGCGTTCAAATGAACCGCCTGCTACAGGGCGATGTAGGCAGCGGCAAAACCGTAGTGGCTTTAATGAGTATGCTGATAGCTATTGACAATGGTTTCCAGGCGTGTATTATGGCTCCTACCGAAATTTTAGCCAATCAGCACTACCAAACTATAAAAGACCTGGTTGGCGAGGGCTTTATTGAGGTAGCCCTGCTAACTGGTTCTGTGCCTGCAAAAGCCCGCAGGGTTATTCATGAAAAGCTGGAGAACGGCACCCTCAATATATTAATAGGCACCCACGCCCTGATAGAAGATAAGGTACAATACAAAAACCTTGGCCTGGTGGTGATTGATGAGCAGCACCGCTTTGGGGTTGAGCAACGCGCCAAGCTTTGGCGCAAAAACGTTATACCACCACATGTACTGGTGATGACGGCCACCCCCATACCCCGTACCCTGGCCATGACCATGTACGGCGACCTGGATATCTCCATTATTGATGAGCTGCCCGTAGGCCGTAAACCAATCCAAACAGTGCACTTTTATGAAGCGCAGCGCCTGCGCATGTTTGGTTTTATGAAACAGGAAATTGCCAAAGGCAGGCAAATTTACGTGGTTTACCCGCTGATACAGGAGAGTGAAAAGCTTGATCTTAAAAACCTGCAGGATGGTACGGAGGTGATGGCACGAGAGTTTCCGTTACCGCAATACCGCATCAGTATAGTACATGGCAAATTAAAGGCAGCCGAAAAAGAGTTTGAGATGCAGCGTTTTATTAAAGGCGAAACACAGATAATGGTTGCAACTACTGTAATTGAGGTTGGGGTTAATGTGCCCAATGCATCGGTCATGATCATTGAAAATGCCGAGCGCTTCGGGCTGTCGCAACTGCACCAGCTGCGTGGCCGCGTTGGCCGTGGCGCCGATCAGTCGTTCTGTATTTTAATGAGTAAGGAAAAGCTTAGTAACGACGGGCGCATCCGCCTAAACACTATGGTGAAAACCAACAACGGGTTTGAGATTGCCGAAATTGATATGCAGCTACGCGGGCCCGGCAACATAGAGGGCACCCAGCAAAGCGGCGTGCTCGACCTGAAAGTTGCCGACCTAACCACCGACCAGGAAATACTGCAACAAGCACGTAACTGTGTTATAGAGATCTTTGAAAAAGACCCGCAACTGGCCGCCCCCGAAAACCAGATCCTGAACCTGGCATTCCAGGTAAAAAACGCCGGCTTAAGCTGGGATAAAATATCCTGACAGATTGATAAATGCGTGGCAAATATTACATTTGCTTAAACGCTACTTATCATGAAAAAATCTTTCCTACTCTCCATCGTTTTATTAGGTTCAGCCATCTGCTCGCAGGCGCAGGATTCCGTACAGATCCGAAAGTTTTATGACGAGGCCCTTGTTAACGGCCAGTGCTATGAAAACCTGCGCTACCTGTGTAAAAATATAGGGCAGCGCTTAAGTGGTTCGGCCGGCGCAGCCAAATCTGTGGCTTGGAGCAAAAAACTGATGGAAGGCTATGGGTTTGATAAAGTTTACCTGCAGGAAGTAATGGTACCTCATTGGGTGCGCGGCGCAAAAGAGCAGGCGTATATTATTGATGGCAATAAAAAAATAGCTGTGCCTATTGCCGCCTTAGGCATGTCGGTAGCTACGCCGGCAGCGGGCATTACTGCCAATATAGTAGAGGTAAGAAGCATTAAAGAGCTGGATGCATTGGGCGAAAGCGTAATAAAAGGGAAAATAGTTTTCTTCAACGGCCCGTTCGATCAGCGTTTTATTGAAACCGGTGCTGGTTATGGCGCGGCAGGCGTACAGCGTTTTGCAGGGCCATCGGCAGCAGCTAAATATGGTGCAATAGGTGCAATTGTACGCTCCATATCATCATCAGTTGATGATTACCCCCACACCGGCGGAACGGTTTATGCAGATGGTGTTAAAAAGATCCCTGCGGCGGCCATATCAACCTTAGCCGCCAATAAATTAAGCAATATGCTTAGGCTGCGTAAATTGCCGCTTATTAAATTTTATTTTAAACAAAGCTGCCAAACCCTGCCCGATGCAAAATCATACAATGTTATAGGTGAAATAACCGGCAGCGAAAACCCCAATAAATTTATTACCGTTGGCGGCCACCTCGACTCGTGGGACCTGGCCGAAGGTGCGCATGATGATGGCACAGGCGTTATGCAATCTGCCGAGGTATTAAGAATATTTAAAGCAACTGGTTATCGCCCAAAAAACTCTATCCGCGCAGTATTTTTCATGAACGAAGAAAATGGCCATAAGGGCGGGCTTAAATATGCCGAGCTTGCCGCCGCAAATAAAGAAGAACACATTGCTGCCATTGAAACAGATGAAGGTGGTTTTACACCACGCGGTTTTAGCTTTGAAGGTGCATCGCCATCATTTTTAAAAGAGCTTAATAAAAACTGGAAAGGGTTACTTGAACCATACGAAGCCGACAGATTAGTTGCCGGTGGTGGCGGCACCGATATTGGCCCTTTAAAGGAAACCGTACCTGCGGTTCAATTAATAGGCTTCCGTCCCGATTCGCAACGCTATTTTGACATTCACCATTCATCAAACGATGTTTTTGAGAACGTAAACAAGCGCGAGCTTGAGTTAGGCGCAGCCGCGATAACCGCGCTGGTTTACCTGATAGATCAGCATGGTGTAAACTTTTAAGCTTTTTATACCAAATACATTTTGAGGCCGCCCTATACAATAGTAAATTGCGGCCTCAAAATTAATACACTACCACATTGCCAGAAGAGGACGCCCCCATACCCAAAATAGATTCGTTTGCAGCCCTCAGATATAAGGACTTCCGCTCATATATAGGGATGCGTTTCTTTTTTACGTTTGCCTACCAAATGCAAACGGTTGTACTTGGCTTTTACATTTACCAGCTAACACACAGTAAAATTGCACTGGCATTTATTGGCTTAAGCGAGGCCATCCCGGCAGTTGGCATAGCGCTTTACGGCGGTTACATTGCCGACAAGTACGAGAAACGCAAAATGCTGCTTATTATATTTGTGGGTGTGTTTTTATCGTCACTGGTAATGTTTGTAACCACGCTAACCAATGTGGCCTCACAACTTCATACCACTGGTATACTTGCCATACTTTACGCCATGATAGCTTGTAACGGCCTTGCCCGTGCTTTTTATGGGCCGGCAACCTTTACCATATATGCGCAAAGCATCCCTAAAGAACTTTACCCTAACGGCAGCACCTGGAGCAGTTCCAGCTGGCAGGTGGCTTCTATACTTGGGCCGCTTACCGGTGGTGCTATTTATGCCTTTGCCGGCCACATTATACCGGGGTTAACCGGTATTACAGCAACATTTGGCTTAACGCTGCTATTTATGCTGGTATCATTAGTGCTGGTTTATATGCTGCGCGAGTACCCTCCCGTTTTTATCCCCAAAGAGAATATTTGGATAAGCCTGAAAGAAGGGCTCAACTTTGTTTTCACCAACAAAATAATGTTCTACGCCATGAGCCTTGATCTGTTCTCGGTGTTTTTTGGTGGCGTGGTAGCTTTACTGCCGGTATTCGCCCTTGATATTTTAAAGGTAGGAGCCGAAGGGCTCGGCATTATGCGTATGGCATCGTCATTAGGCGCTGCATTAACTATGCTGGCCATGATCCGCTTTTCGCCCATGAACAAACCATGGCGTAACCTGCTTATTGCCGTTGCAGGGTTTGGTGTATCTATTATTGGGTTTGGCCTGTCAAACATATTTTACCTGTCATTATTATTCCTGTTTTTACAGGGCGCGTTTGATAGCGTAAGCGTTATTATCCGCGGCACCATTATGCAGCTTTTAACACCCGACCATATGCGCGGGCGAGTATCAGCCGTAAACTCTATGTTTATTGGCTCATCTAACGAGATAGGCGATTTTGAATCGGGTATGGCAGCTAAACTTTTAGGCACTATACCAGCAGTTATATTTGGCGGTACCATGACGCTGATGATCGTGAGCATTACCTGGCTCAAAACAAAAAAACTAACCCCTTTATCTTTAAACCAGATACAAAACCCCGAAGTAAGCAAATAGAAAATATTAAGGGGCAAAATCACTTTTATTTTAGGTTAAAATAAGGCAAATACATTTGCAATATAATATTGACCTTTAGTAAATTTAGCACGTAATATTTCCCCCTACTTAACAACTATTGCGCTTTGACCCCAAAGTACCTAAACCTGCCGCAGCTTAGGCTGTTAAGCGTATTAACCCTATGGTTAATTTTGCTTATTCCCTTGTTAACCTATGGGTTAAACAAGGATAGCAAACCTGTATACCAGCCTGGCCTATTTACACGCCTAAAAGACACTATTAAAACCAACAGGGTAGAAGCTGCACGGGCCATTTACCGGGTTAACTGCCGCAAGATGAATGAAGCCGATGCCATGAAAAGCCTCGACGACATGAAGCAACTGGCCTTACAGCTCAATGACGTAAAGCTTGAATGTGCTATTTATGATATGCGCGCCGATTACTACTCGGTAAACCAGGGCTATAATCCAAAAAGCACCTTCTATTTTGATACCGCAATTGCTTTTGCCCAGGAAGAACAGTTGCAACTGGAAACAGGTATCTACCAGCACCGTAAGGCCAATTATTATTTCCTTTATAAACAAAATTCGGCAGCGTGCCGGTATTATCTTTTATCGGAAGAAAACTTCCGGGAGGTTGGATTTGATAACGTGCCGGATATGGGCAATATTTTCTCGGAAACGGCAATATTTTATTACGCCCTTGCCGATTTTGACAACGCCCGCGGAAACCTTCGGCTTGCCTTAAAATATCAGCCCGGGCTAACGCGCACGCGTATTAATATCATGAATACCATTGGCCTTACCTATCGTAACGATGGCCAGTATAATACCGCAATGGGTTATTTTAACAACGCCCTGAAGATGGCTTTAGCTACAAAAGACAGCGCATGGGTAGCTATTGCTAACGGCAATATAGGTTCTGTATATTTTTTACAGCGCCAATATGAAAAAGCCCGCCCGCTTGTAGAGGCTGATTACAGGCAATCATTAAAATTTGATCAGAAGCTGAACGCGGCCATAGCATTGTTACGTTTAATACGTATAAACATTGATGACGGAAAATCAAAACTGGCTGCCCTACAGTTAGATACTGCCGATAAAATACTACTGCAATACAAAGAAAACGTGCTCACGCAGCGCGTTCAGTATTATGAGCTAAAGGCAGAAATTAATGAACGGCTTGGCAATGTGGCAGAGGCTGTTAAATATCGCGATATATCAGGCAAGTTACGCGACAGCGTATCCAAACGTGATAACATTACCGCCATTGAGCGGGTAAGGCTACAATGGGTAATTGAAAAAAGCCACGAGGAGCTTAACAATTTAAAAAAAAGCGCCGAGGTTGATGCCTTTAAACAGAATACCATAATTATAGTATTACTATTATTAATAATTATTACCGCTTTGATATATAACCGCCAAAGGTTAAAAGCCAAAAAAGATAAAGAGTTATTTGCATCAGAAAAGCTAAGGGTAGATGAAGAATTAAAGAATGCTACAATGGCGCTTCGGGGCTACACCGAAAAACTGATGCAGAAAAACATCCTGATAGATGAGATCAAAACCGAACTTGAAAACATTCAACTAAAATATGCCGGTGCCGGGGTTGCAGGCAACCTTGATAAAATGATGCAGGCCCATATCATGACCGATGAAAACTGGGCCGAATTTAAAAAGCTTTTTTCGAGAGTGTACACCACTTTCTTTTACAACCTGCGTAATGCTTACCATAATTTATCCGGAACAGATGTTAGGTTACTGGCATTAATTAAATTAAAACTTAACAATCGCGAAATATCGGGAATGCTTGGTATTACTGTTGATGGAGTTAAAAAAGCAAAACAACGTTTACGCAAAAAAATGAATCTTTTGGATGGCGAAGAGATTGAGGATGTAACAAACGCGCTTTAATTACTTTAAACGCGCTTTTTTTACAATTTGTCTCAATTTTGTCCACCCTTTAAATTATTAAAAGCGGGCATTTTACCGCATATTTGAAAAAGAAACAACGGTTTAATTATAATACATATTATATACCTATAATTTAAAATAAGTAAAAAATTAACCTATATGCAAAAGTTGTATATTTACATTGTAGAGGATAACCCTTTAATAGCTTATGCTTTGAAGCGTATGATCCTTACAATGGGACACAACATTTGCGGATGTGCTGAGTGTTATGATGAAGCCGTGAAAGACCTTAAGGTTATGCATGTTGATCTTGTAATAACAGATATAATGCTGAAAGGCCCCGAAAACGGGATAGACCTTGCACATTATATTAATCACAACCTGCATATTCCTTTTATTTTTCAATCATCTGTAACCTGTGCTGATACTATTGGGCGGGCTTATCAAACCCACCCCAATGCTTTCCTGATAAAGCCGGTAAGCAAAACAGAGATGACAAAAGTGCTTGCGGCAATAGCCGCGTAATGATATAAATATTATCGATTAATTGTTAAAGTTTACAATACCCCTGATGGAAACACGACAAAAAAAATCCTGCCCACATTGCGGCAAGGGTAAGCTCACCAGCCGCGCCCGCAGGCCCGCCTTAATGAAAGCAACCTTATTTTGGTTGCCTATAAAAAGATATTCATGCAGTCTCTGTGATAAAAAATCATACGTATACGGTTCTGTTTGGGAAACGGTAGACAAAAAAGAACACTGATTAAATGATTTAGAGGGGGATTTCTGAATCTAATTGTGTGCATCTTACCTGTCGGGCATATTATGTGCCCGATAGGGTGTAGATGTTTATCTCCCCCTTTATTTCAGCCAGCATTAAACACCTTTTAACACTATTACCGATTTGTTTGGTTTAGCCCGGTATATAATATACGGGCTGGCCTTACCCAATACGGTTATGGGTTTTAAAGTTTGTGTAAAGCCGCCCTGGGTTACCTTAACCGCTTTCCAATTTGCCGGGATATAGGTTTTAAGGGTAAGCGGCATATTGTACATGGCTTTGTTAAGCGTATGCGATAGGGTTACCGCAATGCTGCCATTGTTGGTTGTTTTAACTTTGGCGTTTTGTCGCTCGCGCATGTATCGGGTAACATCCCCAAAAGTTGCTACCCATAATTTATCCTCCTGGTTTTTAATATAGCCAAAGTACTCGTTTAGCTGCTGATGCGATAACGGCTCCCAGCCAATGCCATCAACCCCGTGTATGGTAAGCACCAGCCAGGTATTGTTTTTATTAGCGGTGGTATCTACCCAGGCTTTCATCATAGGCATGGGCGTTTTTGTAGTAGCACCGCGCTGAAACTGTATGTATTGTTTATCGGTATTCCCCGGGTTATCTTTATTACTGCGGGTTATCTCTTTTAACCATGGCTCGGGCATGCGGTTACGCAATGCAGGGTAAACTTTATACGCATAGCTCATTACTCTTTCGTTTTCGGTACCAAAAGGCCCCTCGCCCGAAAAGGTATACCCGGCACCTAATTGGTGTAATATATCCTCCCTGCTTTTAGTAAGCTCATAAAGCATGTTGGGTTCATCCAGTATGGCCAGGCGCGGGTGGGTTATCATATGGCTGGCAAATTCATGGCCCTGCGCCGCATATTTACGTATCTCATCCCAGGTGGTGCCGTGTGCATCCATATATTCGGGGTTATGCTGTACGCCCGGTTTAAACTGGCTATTGCGTACTTTGCTATACAACTCATCTATTAGCTTTATAGCCTCGTCTGTTTTACCGGCATCAACCAGCGAACCCGCGTTATAGTAATAATCCATAGGCCCAATTAATCCCAGGTATGATGCTGCCGAAGCACGTTCAAACAAATTGTTTTTATTAGTAGGGATGGTAGCGGTTTCTTTAATGATATCCTGCACGGGCCTGCCAATAAACTTACCGTGATACTTAGACCCCGGTATTTGCCCGGTTATAATAAAAAATGTTGCCGGAAATTTGAAGCTGTTGAGCAGGGGCAACGCCACTTTAAACTGGTTAATTGATCCATCATCCCAGGTAATAGATACCGCCCCCTTTTTATCGTCCTGCCAGCGGGTAATTTCTGTTTTGCCGGGTTGAGCGTAACACAGGTTGGCAGTAAAGCACCCTGTTATAAACAGTAACAATAAATTTTTCATGGCTTATGCATATTGGTTTTAGCTAATATAAAAAGTTAAGGGCAGTTAATCGTCTTATAAGTAAACAGTCACAAAATTGTTAGGGAGGGCATGATGAGAAAATAAAATAATAATTTATAAATGAATGAATATTCATTTATATTTGTGCCGGATATGATTAGCTATGCGTATAAGAAATAATGATAAGGTACAACTGGTAAAACAAAAGGCCATAGAACTGATAGTACAGGATGGATTAGAGGGGTTTAGCATGAACAAGCTGGCCAAAGCCTGTAATATATCTGTAGCTACACTTTACATCTACTATAAAGATCGCGATGATCTGATCCTGAAGATTGCCATGGAAGAAGGAATGATAATGGCAGAAGCAATAATTAAAGATTTTAACCCGGATATGTCATTTGAGGATGGGCTGCGTGTTCAATGGCATAACCGCTATCAGTATACAAAGGCCAAGCCCCTGCTGAATTCTTTTTTCGAACAATTAAGAACATCGAGTTACCAGGAGGAATTCCTTGCCAGTTTTCTTAGCGAGTTTAAAGTTACCATGGGCAAGTTTATGCAGAACATTATAGACCGCGGCGAAATTGAAGTGATGCCATTTGAAATATACTGGTCGGTAGCGTTTGCACCACTTTATAACCTGATCCGCTTTAATAACGAGGGCCAAAGTTTGAGTGGCAAACCATTTAAAATGACGGATGAGATACTCTGGAAAACTTTTGACCTGGTTGTAAAAGGCCTTAAAAAGTAAACTTATGAATACGATTGAAAATTTTGACCACATACTGTTATTTAAAACCAACATCAGCTGCGATAACGATAAGCAGCTGCTGCATAAGTTGCTTGATAACAACCCCGCCATACAATGCTGGAGTATTGATATGGAAGATAGCGATTGCGTGCTGCGCATCATATCCGAAACGCTGTCGCACACACAAATAATTGAAATGATAAAACCACACGGCTACTATTGCTGTGAACTAACTTAACCCACAATGACCAATCAACAACCGGTAGCATTTACAGGCTACCAAAAATTTGTAATATTTCTGCTGGCCATCACCCAGTTTACCGTGATACTTGATTTTATGGTGATGTCGCCCCTCGGCGATATGCTCATGAAATCGCTTAACCTTAAACCCTCGGCCTTTGGTATTGCCGTATCGGCCTATGCCTTTAGCGCAGGTATCTCGGGCTTATTAACCGCCGGCTTTGCCGATAAATACGACCGTAAAAAGCTGCTGCTGTTCTTTTACATCGGTTTTATAGCAGGTACCATATTTTGCGGCATGGCCGAGAGTTACGCCATATTGGTGGCGGCCCGTATCATCACCGGCCTGTTTGGCGGGGTTATAGGGTCTATATCTATGGCCATCATTACCGATATTTTTGCATTGCAGCAACGTGGCCGCGTAATGGGCTTTATACAAATGGGCTTTGGGGCCAGCCAGGTTTTGGGCGTACCCATAGGTATTTACATAGCTACCTTATGGCGCTGGGAAGCCCCGTTTTGGATGGTGGCTATTTTAAGTATTATGATAGCCATTACCATAGCCATATACCTTAAACCGCTTACCGCACACCTTGCCTTACAGCGCGATAGGTCGGCATTTGCGCACTTATGGCATACCGTTAAAAAAAGCGATTACCGGATAGGTTTTACCTCAACCGCATTGCTGTCTATAGGTGGTTTTATGATGATGCCTTTTGGCAGCGCCTTCGCGGTGAATAACCTGGGGGTAAATTACAAGCAACTAACCATGCTCCTCATGGTATCGGGCTTAAGCTCGCTGCTCATCATGCCTTTGATAGGTAAGCTAAGCGATAAGATAGATAAGTTTAAGATCTTCGCCGTCGCATCCGTTTGGATGATGATCATGTGTGTGCTTTATACCAACCTTGGGGTAACCCCTTTAATATTGGTAATGGTATTTAATATTTTAATGATGATGGGTATCATGAGCCGCATGATCCCTTCATCGGCACTAACCAGCGCCATCCCCGAAATGAGCGACCGTGGCGCTTTCATGAGCATCAACGCATCGCTGCAGCAAATTGCCGGTGGTATTGCTGCTGCTGTAGCCGGCATGATAGTAACCCAGCCAAGCAAAGGCGCGCCATTACAGCATTACAATATTGTAGGGTATGTAATTGTAGTAATATCTATCATCAGCATACTGCTGATGCGCCGTGTTGATAAAATGACTAAAAGAAAAATGGAAAGCAAAAAGGCGAATATCATACCTGAAGAGGCTTTGATAGGCGAAGGGTTTTAATTAGATACAAACCAAGCAAAAATCTCTCTTCTGCTAATGTGGGGGAGAGGTTTTTTGTTTTAGGGCTAGCCAGATACGCCGTTTAAACTTGCTGTTAAGTTCTCCTCTTGAGATGAGAGCTATTGTGTGGACACATCTTTTTGACAGGCTTATCTTCCATGACCCGTTGGGTCTACCGCTTTGTAGAAAATAATAATAAGTATGATTTGTGCCGCATAGCGGCTACCCATCAACCAGGCAGATAGGCACACTGTATGGTTCTACACCTGAAACACCGATAAGGGTAACCCCTAACGGGGCATACGCTACTTCTTTTGTGGGCTACAAAGCGGTAGACCCTACGGGCCATTGCCCCGCTTGGATTATAAAACTTGTAGGTACACTGTAGCTCTTGAGAGGGGGGGGGCGCGATTGGCTGTGCGGCTGCAGGGGTCTGTGAAACACACAAAGGACACACCCCTGCCCCCTCTTAAGAGGGGAATCGCACGTTCCCGATGTTTTTCTCATCTTCCTACTATAGCGGTATTGCCACCAACAGGTACTTTACCTATATTTAGCTCACAAACCTTATCCATATTATAATGAAAAAAGGCCTCCTACTCACCCTAATTACTACTGCCGCTATGGCTGCAAACGCACAGCAAAAATTCGATCCGCCAAAAACCAAAGCTATACCCGTTGTTGATACGCTGCACGGCGTTAAACTAACCGACAACTACCGCTGGCTGGAAGACAAAAAAAACGAGGATGTTATTGAATGGACAAAAAAACAACACGATTATGGTGTTGAATACCTGGCCAAAACCCAAAAGGTACACCCGGACCTGAAAGAAAAAATTGCCGCCTACCTGAACATGGATTACGAAGGCCCGCTCAACACGGTTGGCAAACGTGTTTTCCAAACCGTTAAAAAGAAAGGCGATAAACAATATAAGATCTATACCATTATTGATGGTAAAAAGATACTGATATGGGACCCGGTTGCCCTGGATGCCGACGGCAAGATCTCTACCAGCGGTACCAGCTATACTTACGATGGTGAACGCGCCGCTATCAGCGCCCAAAAAAGTGGTGCAGAGGTAAACACCGTTTACTTTATTGATACCCGCACCGGCAAACAGATCCATGAGCCTATCAAAAATACCAGCGGGTTCGACTGGGCGCATGACCAACAGCATGCCTACGTTACCTTGCGCAGCCAGGAGGACGTGGATAAACAGCGCCCCTTAAAAACCTACTACCTGAAAGTTGGCGACCCTATTGAAAAAGCCACCTTTGTGGGGACTACTAAAGATGCCCAAAACAGCTTTTTTATATACGATAACCGTTACAGCGATGTAACTTTTAGCGGCGAAGGCGATTTCTATTCAAACAGTTTAAAAATTCGCCCAACGGGCAGCCTTAAGGATGGCAAGCTCATCTATAACAGTAAAAAATTCCAGGCTTATCCCGAAGCTATTGGCAACCGCCTGTATATTAAAACCAACGATAACGCGCCAAACAGCAAACTGATGGTGGCGGATAAGCTGCACCCCGAATACAAGAACTGGAAAACGCTTATCCCCGAAAGCAGCACGGTGATGGAAGGCTACGCGGTTACCAAAAACAGCATCATCATACAGGATAAAAAAGATATTCAAAGCCGCTTAACCATTTATGACCTGAACGGTAAAAAACTGCGCCCCGTACCACTGCCAGAACAAGGCAGCGTAGGTGGCATGAGCTACGACCGCGAGGAGGACAAGCTGTACATATCGCTGGTTACCTTTACCTCTACCCCAAAAACCTACGTTTGCTCGCCAAAGGACTATAAATGGAAGCTGTTTTATCAGCGCCACCTGCCGGTTGATATGAGCGAGATTGTTGGCGAGATAAAATTCTACATCAGTAAAGACGGCAGCCGCGTGCCTGCCTTTGTAGTACACCGTAAGGATATCAAACTGGATGGTAACAACCCGGTATTGCTAACTGCTTATGGCGGTTTCCAATCGGGCATTAAACCGGGCTACTTTGGCTTTTACGCGCCATTTATCCAAGCGGGTGGTATTGTGGTGCAACCCGGTATCCGTGGTGGCGACGAGTTTGGCGAGAAATGGCACCTGGACGGGATGCTGGCTAAAAAGCAAAATAGTTTCGACGATTTTTACGCTTGCGCGGAATGGCTGATCAAAGAAAAATACACTACCGAAAGCAAGATAGTTGCCCTGGGCGGCAGTAACGGCGGCCTGCTGATGGGCGCCGCGGCAACCCAGCGGCCCGACCTGTTTAAAGCCATTGTATGCGAAGTACCGCTGCTGGATATGCTGCGTTACCACAAATTCCTGATAGCCCGCTACTGGATCCCGGAATACGGCGCAGCCGAAGACCCGGAGCAGTTCCGTTGGTTGCTGCGTTACTCGCCATACCAAAACATCCGTGTGGGTGTTAATGTACCACCAATGCTGGTAACCGCCGGTGCCAACGATACCCGGGTTGACCCTATGAACGCCAAAAAGTTTGTAGCAGCCCTGCAAAACAACCCCGGCCAAACCAGCCCCATTATATTGCACATGGATTTTGACAGCGGCCACGGCAGCGGACAAAGCACCCAGCAAGCCATAGAAAACTGGACGTTTATTTTTGAATATGTAATGAACCAATTGGGCATGTAGGAGAAAGAACCTAACCATCACGTCATTGCGAGGCATGAAGCGATCTTCGATAGAAAAGAAGGCTACTTACATGTCGAAGATTATTAATGTATTTAATTTTTCTTCATGGTATTAATGAGCTTTCTTTGGTCGGTAGTCCACGCTATCGCTCGCAATGACTTGGTTGTTAAGCTTCGCCGTTGTTGGTGTTGTCACCAACAACTTTAAGACGGTTAATTAAAAAGCTCGGAAGCATGATGGCTTGTTGGTGTTGTCACCAACAACGGCCTAATAACACACACATAAGCACCACGTCATTGCGAGGTACGAAGCAATCTTCGATAGAAAAGTCGGCTACTTGCATGTCGAAGATTATTAATGTATTTAATTTTTCTTCATGGTATTAATGAGCTCCCTTTGGTCGGTTGTCCACGCTATCGCTCGCAATGGCATTAATAATTAGACACACGCAGCACGGGTGCGCCAGCATGGATAGTTAACAAGCTTAAATGCATACAGCTTGTGGTGATAACACCAACAAGGGCACAAAATTTCAGTATTTGAAACTAATGGAAAAAATATCCTTTGATATATATATTCCTGATAAAAAAAGGTTCAGGTTTACTCCAAATACGATTGTGTTAATAATTTGGTTATCCTTAATTACTATTTTTGGTATTTGGGGGGAATATATACCATCAGAGACACGTACCTATGCTTCAATAATCGGGTGTTGTATTACCATATTTTACATAATCAGGTCGCTAATCGCTTATGCCCCACTACGAGGGCAATTTAAGGGCAAAATTGAATTTACAAACGATGCAATAATTATAAATAATAAGCCATACTATATTAAGGGCATCAAAAAAATTGATTTTTATTTTGGTGATTATTATGGAGAAATTAGATCTGGATATCGGAGTGTAAATCCAAAACTCTCCAAGGGGTTAACAATTCAATTGAATTTGCCACTATTGATGATGTGCTGTATAATATCCAATTCAAGATAAAGACCCCAAAAGGATACTTCGTTTTATCGCCATTTATAAATAATGCTCTAAACGCACAGAAAATCTCTCGATTTAGAGTGATAGACTTAATCGGAGAAGAAAATATCTATTAAAAATTCCCGTTAGTTGAAGTTTCCAAATACACTTAAAACGAGGCAGCATCTGCTTATATATAAATCGAACTCGCCTCAAAAATGTTCCATTTGATAAAAAAATGGAACAAAATGGCACAAGCGAAAAATTCGCAAATATCTATAGATCAATAATTTAATACAAAATAACTTTTTAACTTCCGGAGGAATTTGACGACACAAAAAGGACGAACTAAAGTCGAAAAAAGGCTAAAAAAGTCGCTTTATATCGTGTTGAATCGGTGCCGTTTCTGTTCCATTTTCCAAAAAGCGGAACAAAAACGCAATTCAGATAACCATTTGACATATAGACAATTACTTCCAAACAGTGAAGTAAAACTTTAGATAGCAGGACAAAATTAAAAAATCAAAATACTGACTATCAACATGTTCCGTTTGTTCCACTTGTTCCATTTTGCAGTGGAACAGAACGGGAGTTGGCTATCGCTGCATCATTGCTAAAACATCTTCTTCTGTCCCCTCAAACGGGCCCGATGTTTCAATCTTCAATCCTGCCATTGCGGCGGCAAATTCGCCTGCTTTTTGGATATCGGCACCCTTAACACGCTTGTACAGGTAACCGGCCATATAGGTATCGCCGCAACCGGTAGCATCTACCACCTCGGTAGGTTTATAGGCCGGTATGGTATAATAAATGCTGTCCGCGTAAATTACAGATCCCATGCTGCCCAGGGTTATTACCACCTCTTTAACGCCCCAATCGGCCAGTATTTTGGCGCCTTCTTTAATGTCGGTTAGGCCGGTTAGCACCTCCATTTCGTGTTCGTTCACCTTCAGGATATCTACATATTTCAGGGCTTCCTGTTTATCGGCCCAGTCAATCGCTTTAACACCCTGATCAACCACCTCGCGCAGGTAACCCTGTGCATCAACAGAAACATTACCTCGGCTAAACAATTCTTTGATCAACCCGGTCGACATATCGTCGGCCAGTAAAGCGCCCAGGTGGAAGATGATGGCTTCGGTATCTTTCAGATCGGCTACCGTAAACGGATCGGCCTTTTGTAGCACGCGCTGTGTGCGGTTATCCTGGTTTTCACCATAAATATTTTCAAAATAAACAGAATGCGCGCTGGGCAAAGCTTTTACCTCGATGCCTTTATCCCGTAAGGCGGTAACGCTTGGCATTTCGGTTTCGGCAACGGCGGTAACCAGGCCGTATTTAACATTCATATTGCGGATAGCGTTCGAGAAATAGAACGCCGTACCCCCGGCCATATGTTTGATGGCTTTTGGGGTAACAATTTTATCTAAGGTAATGTGCCCTATGCAACAAATATCGTACATGTATAAATTCAATTTATGTTTAGCGGGGTTACAAATGTAATATTCTGCGTGTCAATTATTTGTTACTTAGTTAATATAGTAAACAACAAGGTATTATGTATTTTAGCCAATCATACAAGTATATCTCACATTTACTTACCAATTACCTGCTTATTATGAATCAAAAATTATTCGCTAAAACATTATTTGCGTTAAGCTTTATCTTTGCATTGGGTTCACAAACACATGCACAAACCCCACCCGACGACCCACACATGGGGATCATCCCCGCCCCGGCATCACTCACAAAAACCAGTGGTGTATTTGTGTTCAGCCAGCTAACCCAGGTAAAAACAGATAACCCAAAAGATAAGATAACCGTTTTTCTGCACGATTTTTTACTGAATAACCGCCATTTTAATAACAAGCTAAGCAAGTATAACCCTAAGCTCAGATCGACCAAAGGCACTACTTTAATATTAACCGCCAAAGGAGCTGAGAAATTACCAAAAGAGGGGTATAAACTTACCATTACGCCCAACCGCATTACCATTATCGGTAAAGATGCGGGCCTGTTCTATGGCATGCAAACCTTTATGCAGCTGTTCCCGGTAGCTACATCGGGTAGCGAAAAACTGCCATGTATGGTTATTGAAGATGCACCGCGCTTTGGATACAGAGGCATGATGCTTGATGTATCGCGCCACTTTTTTACTGTACCACAGGTTAAACAGGTAATTGAATTATTAGCCGCCTATAAAATAAATAACTTTCACTGGCATTTAGTTGATGGGCAAGGCTGGCGTATAGAGATAAAAAAATATCCCAAACTTACCGAGGTTGGCGGTTTCAGGTACGCTACCCTGTTTAATACCAATCGCGATTGGCCTGATAGCCTTGCGTATGGTGGTTATTACACCCAAAATGATATACGCGACGTAGTTAAATTTGCTGCAGACCGTTTTATAAACGTAGTGCCCGAAATTGAGATGCCCGCCCATTCTGAGGCTGCATTAAGGGCATATCCCGAACTAAGGTGCATACAACCTGCCGATAGCAAAACGTCGGCACGGGGGTTTAATAACCTTTACTGCCCTACCGAAGAAACCTTTACCTTTTTAGAGAATGTATTAACCGAGGTGATGGATCTGTTCCCGAGCAAATTCATACACATTGGGGGCGATGAGGCCGGTAAACAACCCTGGAAAGAATCGGCCTTTGTGCAGAACCTGATGAAGGAGAAAAATTTGAAAAACGAGGATGAGGTACAAAGCTATTTCATTCAGCGGATGGAGAAATTCATCAACTCCAAAGGCCGCAGCATCATTGGCTGGGACGAGATATTGGAAGGTGGCCTTGCACCAAATGCTACCGTAATGAGCTGGACCGGCGAAGAAGGCGGCATAGCAGCGGCACGCCAGCATCATAATGTTATTATGACACCGCAAACAACCGGTAACTACTTCGATCATTACCAAAGCGGCTCACCGCAAGAACCTGTTTCTTTTGGCAGATATGCCACGCTCGATCAAACTTATAATTACAATCCGGTTTCTAAGGAGTTAACTGCCGACGAGCAAAAATATGTGATTGGTGTACAAGGCAATTTATGGACTGAGTTTGTACCTACTGTTGCCAAATTGCAATATCAGATCTTCCCAAGGCTGTTCGCCTTATCAGAAGTAGCCTGGAGCCCAACAGCCAATAAGGATTATAACAACTTTGCCAATGTGCGTCTGGCTAAACATTTTGCGCGTTTAGATGCTAAAAACTACAACTACCGTGTTCCTACCGCCATGCCGGTTATTGATACCATGCTCATTGGCCAGACATTTACCTGGGCTCCTGCATCTGTTGTACCTGGCGCTAAAATATATTATACCTTAAATGGCCGCGACCCTTTAGACACTGATTGGGAGTACGCTACGCCTATTACTTTTAAAATCCCGGCAAATGAGAAACGCGAATTTAAAACCCGTGTTATTACACCATCGGGCAGGCGCAGTATTGCCACGCGCGTATTAATGTATAACCGCACCATATTACCGGCAGTAAAATACACAGCTAATAAACCGGGATTAAGTTATAAATTCATTAAAAAGAAGTTTGTATCTCCAGATCAGGTGGATTATGTGACTGTTAAAGATTCGGCTATAATCAATGAATTAAACGCCGAACCGTATAAAAAAGACAATGAAAGTTTTGCTTTAGTATATACTGGCTTTATTAATATCACTGCTGATGGTGTATATAATTTCACTCAGGCTACATACGATGATACACAAGTATATATTGACGGTGAAAAAATAACCGAAGCCGAACCAGCCCTGCCACTTGCTAAAGGCTATCACACTATTAAAGTAAAATATATATACAATACACCAATAACCATCCCAGGAAGCTGGGGCCCGCGCAGAACGCAATTAAAAGTGTTTATGGCTGCACCCGGGGCAAGCAAAAAAGAACTGGATAGCAATATGCTATTTAACTAACCTTATTAAAACAAAAAGCCCCTTTCTAAGGGGTTTTTTGTTTTAATACATTCTCCTGAATTAAACGGATAGCCATAAGGGCTTCACCTGATTTTCCCTCACATTCGCTTTTCAAAAGCAGCCCATATAAATAGTAATCCTCAATATCAACACCTTATACTATAGATAAAAACTATACACTATAGATATTAAATATAAAGAGCAGGTTGCTTTTATCCGTATATTTGTTGCATAAATTTTAACAAAACACCCATTATGTTAACGATAGGACAAAAATTTCCCGATTTTAGTAAAACTGCCGTAGTTTCTTTAGAAAAAGGCAAAGAGTTTGAAACCATAACTTCTGAATACCTGGTTAATGACGATAACGTTTGGACTGTAATGTTCTGGTGGCCAAAGGATTTTACTTTTGTATGCCCTACAGAGATTGCTGAATTCAACAAAAATTTTGGCGAGTTCCGCGACCGCGATACCCGTTTAATTGGCGCATCTACCGATAGTGAGTTTGTACACGCTGCATGGAGAACACATCATGACGACCTGCGCGATCTTAAATTCCCGATGCTTGCTGATACCTCAAAATCATTAGCTGAAGACCTTGGTATTTTAGAGCCCAATGAAAAGATTGCTTATCGTGCTACTTTCATTATCGACCCTACCGGTATCATCCGTTGGGTATCTGTAAATGACCTTAGCGTAGGCCGTAACGTTAAAGAAGTTTTGCGTGTGCTTGATGGCTTACAAACAGATGAGCTTTGCCCTTGCAACTGGGAAAAAGGCCAGGAAACTTTAACTGTATAATTAACCTAAAAGAGGTTTATTTATTTAACCACAAAGTACACGAAGAAAGAACCGCAAAGTACACAGAGATTTAAGCTTTGTGCCCTCTGTGAAACCTTTGTGTTCTTTGTGGTTATTTTTTTTACATCACCCTTAAATATTTAATGATGAGCGAAAGCACCGAAATAATACAGGAACTGCTGGAAACAATAGGCCTTGACAAAACATACCGTACCCCCGCCCTTAATTTATTAGAGGCTGGCGAATCGCGCTACCTGCGCGACCTGAAACTGAACTTTACAAGCACCTTAACATCAGAACACCTGAGCGCTAAAGAGTGCGCACTGCTGGGCTTAAGCACGGCCGTTAACAACCAGAATGCGCCGCTTATTGCTTACTATACCGGCGTAGCCAAACAAAGCGAGGCTACTGACGCTGATGTTGCCGAGGCCGCAGGCTGCGCATCATTACTTGCATCTAACAATATATTTTACCGTTTCAGGCATTTTACTCAAAAGGAAAAATACACACAGATACCTGCACGTATCCGTATGCAGTTAATGATGAAACCTGTAACAGGTAAAGAGTTTTTTGAATTGATGAGCCTGGCCATATCGGCCGTTAACGGCTGCGAAATGTGTGTGAATGCCCATGAAGATTCGCTGATAAAATTGGGGACTACAGAGGAGCGCATTTTTGACGCCGTAAGAATAGCATCATTGGTTACTGCAACCGGTAAAATTATTTTTTAATTAAAGTGGGCGGTTTAACTATGTTCAAAAATAATCTGCAATTAAATTTGTGTTTGTTAATTTAAAAGCCTTAATTTTAAAGCTTAGATTATTACTAACCCTTGTTGTCATAATAATTTTATAGCTGTAAAACATTACCGGCCCCAGGGGGGATTACAAATTTAATTGTTGATTTTTTGGAGAAACCATTCTGCTTTTAAAGGCAGAATGGTTTTGTTTTTTAGTGAGAGTCTGTTACTGCCTTTAGCTTTTTAAACGGCTGCAGGTACAACAACGGGATAGAGAATAACATCACCAAACCCGAGATCCAGTAAGCATCATCATAAGTTAGCAACATGGTTTGCCTTACAACGGCACCTTCAACAGCGGCATACGCCATATGTGTGGCATCTATTGCCGATTTACCCCTGGCCAGAAACCCGTGCATGTACTGGTTTAAGCGTTCGGTAAACGCGGGGTTGTAAGGGTTAATATGCTCAATAAGTGTGCTGCGGTGAAAACCCTGGCGAATGTGTATGATAGTTGTTAGAGCCGCGATACCAAATGAACCGCCTAACTGGCGCATCATGTTGTTCAAGCCCGATCCCTGGCCAATTTCCGGCCCTTTCAGGTCGGCCATGGCTAAGGTGGTTAAAGGCACAAACAATAAGGCCATACCTACACCACGTATTAATAAAGGTATAAGCACATCCTTTTCGCCTGTTGCCAGGGTAGAGTTGCTCAGCATCCATGTAAATACAAAGAACAGGAACATACCCGCGGTAGCCATAAACTGCGCCGGGATACCCTTATTAAGCATTTTGCCAATAAAAGGCATCATAACAATGGTACACACCCCGCCCGGGAATAATAGCTCGCCCGTTTGCTGTGCATTAAAACCAAGCAAATTCTGGCAAAATACCGGAAACACGAACACGGAACCGTACAACCCAAACCCCAATATAAAGGAGGTGAACATCCCCACGGCAAAACTTCTATGCCGCATAATGCTGAAATTCACAATAGGATGGTCGGTACTCAACTCCCGCCATATAAATAAGATGATCCCCAGAACCGCAGTTACGGTTAAAACAATGATATAGTTTTTTGCAAACCAATCTTCCGATTCACCTTTTTCAAGGATGGTTTGCAAGCTACCTACAGCTACAGCCAGTAAGCCAATACCCCACCAGTCGATGGGTTTCTTTTCGGCCTTGGGTGTTTCGTTAATAAATGTATAGGTAAGGAATGCGGCAAGCGCGCCTACCGGTAAGTTTACATAAAATATCCATGGCCACGAATAGTTTTCGGTTATCCAGCCACCAATGGTTGGGCCAACGGTTGGCCCAACTACCGCGCCTAAACCAAATAGTGCGGTAGCCGTACCAATTTGCTCGCGCGGCCAGGTCTCTATCAATATAGTTTGCCCGGTAGATATTAACCCACCACCTGCAATACCCTGTATGATACGAAAGATAACCAATTCATCAAGAGAATTAGCGTTACCACATAGGAATGATGCTATGGTAAATACAATAATAGAGGTAAGAAAGTAACTCTTACGGCCAAAGCGCCCGCCCAACCAGCCCGACATGGGCAGGATGATAACGTTTGCTACGGCGTAGCCGGTAACCACCCAGGCAACATCCTCAAGGGTTGCGCCAAGGTTACCTTGTATATGCGGTATAGCTACGTTTACGATGGTGGTATCTATCAGCTCCAGGAGCGATGCCATGATCACCGTAATGGTAATAATCCATTTTTTAAAGCCAGTTTCAGCCATTTTATTTAGTCTTTTGTAATTACCGAAACGTCAACGCTCATACCCGGGCGTAGTTTCGCAATCTCTTCTTTACTGCCTGTTATTTTAATTTTAACAGGGATACGTTGTACAACTTTAACAAAGTTACCGGTAGCATTATCTGGTGGCAGTAACGAAAATTTAGCACCTGTAGCAGGCGAAAAATTATATACTGTACCTTCTACTTTCAGATTGGGGTAAGCATCAACCTTAAGGTCAACCTTTTGGCCGTTTTTAATTTTATCCAGCTGGGTTTCTTTAAAGTTTGCAGTTACATAGATGCTATTATCATTCACTACCGAGAACAAAGTTTGGCCGGCCTGTACTAACTGCCCTACCTGTACATTTTTCTTAGCAACAATGCCGCTCGCAGGTGATTTAACATTGGTATAAGTTAATTGCAGTTTGGCATAATCAATATCAACCTGCTTTTGGCTTACACCGGTATTGGTAACTTTTAACTGGCTGCGGCTCGTAGCAATCTGCTCAACAGCGGCTTTATATTTATCGCGTGATGCATTGTAATTAGCCTGTGCAACTTCAAGGTCGGCTTTGGCCTGGTCAAATTGCTGGCGGGTTACAGATCCATCCTGTACCAGGTTGGCGTAACGGTCGTAATCCTTACGTGTTTTGTCTAAACGTGCTTTTGCCGATTCAACATCCGCTTTAGCGCTTGATGAATTTGCAGCAGTAGTAGAAATTTGCGATTCGCCTACATTTATACCAGCGCTTGCACCAACTTGTGCAGCTTGCGCCTGCTCTAATTTTACTTTGTAGTCGCGGTCGTCTATTTTAACCAATAGCTGGTCTTTGTTAACGTGTGTGTTTTCTTCAAACATAATGCTGTCAACATAACCGCCAACGCGGGCCACCACCGGGCTTATGTCGCCGTCTATCTGCGCATCGTCTGTATCAACGTGTTTGCTGAAGTATATATATTCTTTTACACCGAATATGATACCCCCTAAAAGAACCACTCCCAGTATAATCGGAAGTACTTTGTTTTTCTTTTTAGGTTCTGCTTCTTGTGTTTCTTTTGCCATCGCTTTATGTATTGTAATTATTTGTTAAGTTTTCCTGTTGATTTTAATAAGGTATAGTATGCAAGTCCTGCATCTGCTTTAGCCAGTTCTAAGTTTATCTCGGCCTGGTAAAGCAAGGTTTGTGCATCAGCACGGTCTGTAGCGGTTGATATATTGCTGCGGTATTTATTTTCCAGTATGCGGTTATTTTCCTGCGCCTGGTTAATAGATGTTTGCAATAAGGCTATCTTATCAAGTGCCGCTTTATAGTTCTGGTAGCTTTGGTTCACCTCGTTCTTAATATTATCCGTGGTGATTCCTTTATTAATGATTACCTCTTCGCGTTGCAGCTTGGCCTCGTTCACCTTGTTCTTGTTTGTCCAAAGGGTACCAAAATCCCATCCTAAGGTTAAACCTGCTGATATAGGGGTGATGAAGTTTCCGGTTTTAGGTATAGGGTTAGCAGCTATACCAACATAGTAAGCACTGGCCGATGCCGATAGCGTAGGCGACGTATTTGCCTTTACACTTTTAATATTGGTTTCGGCAACACGGGTACGCAGGTCAAACTGTTGAAACTCGGGGCGGTTGCTCATGGCTGTATCCAGGTAAGCGGTTAACGGAGCTGCTGAATGGTCGGCCTCGGTTATCTGCGCAATGGTTAACTGAGTACCTTCAGGCAAACCCAATAAAATATCCATGTTGTAGTTAATAATGCGGCGGTTGTTTTCCAGGTCGATACCGTTCAGCTCAATGTTTGAACGCTGTAATTGGAAACGCAGCACATCATTTTTGGTAACAATACCCTGGTCAAAAAAGCGCTGTGCCTGTTTTATCTGCGCATCAATAGTGGTTAAGTTTTGGTCAACCACTTTTTTGCTTTGCAGCACTTTGTACAGGTTGTAATACGCGTTAATAATGCTGTAAGCTATCTGGTCTTTATCGTTAACGGCATCCAGGCGGGCAACCTCGGTCAACAAGGTTGTCGATTCGCGGGCATACTTTAACTTATTACCTTGCCATATTGCCTGGTTAACAGATAAGGTGCCTAAATAAGCGTTAGCACTTGTTGGCAGGCTTAAGCTTTCTTCGCCAAGGTTAAGCTTGTTTGCAGGGATCTGCGCACGGTTATAACCAAAGCTTGCGCTGGCGGTTGGCAACGAGCGGTCTTTAGCCTGCTGGTATTGCGATACGGCCTGGTCAATACGCGATTGCGAAAGCTTAAGCGTTTTGCTGTTTTCAATGCCCAGCTTCAGGGCTTCGTCAAGCGTAATTGTTCTGTCCTGTGCGGCGGCGGGGTTTGTAACCAGTAGTGCCAATAGTAACATGGCCATACTGCCCGCGGCCTTTAAGGCTTTGTTTATGCGTGAGGGTTTCAAGGGTATATATTTATTTGTTGTCATTTTTAATTCTGTAAATAAGCTTTTAACAGTGTCTTCATATATTTTTTAAACCGGGGTTTAAGTAAGTTATTCTGAACATCAGCATCCAGCACATCATAACCAAGTACCCTTGAGGAGATATGCGGCGTGTTCACGATGTAATTTTTTGTGCCGAATATGGTAGCAACCAACAGCTGCTGATCTGCGTCTTTATTAAAATCACCTTTCTTAATACCTTCTGCTATGATGTCCTGAAAAACAGTAACATTTTTCATAATGATATCGGTTATCTGATCGGTAAGCTCGTTCTTTTTCGATTTGGAGATCTCGCGGTTTAGCATAATGTGGAAACAATTATTGGTTACCACCTTATCTATATAACTGTCAAGATATTTATCCAGCTTCTCCCATGAGTTGATGCTGTCATCATTCCCTATACTAAGAAGAACTGATTGAAAAGTGGAGATCCGACGCTCAAATATGGCCAGGAAAACCCCTTCCTTTGAACCAAAGTAATAATTAAGCATAGCCATGTTAACTCCGGCTTCGCCCGATATCATACGCGTTGAGGCGCCATCATATCCTAATTCGGCAAAAACACGCTCGGCAACATCGAGTATGTGATCTTTTTTATCTATTTTTTCCTTTTCCATTTTCTATTTGTCCCGCACAAAATTAATCAAGCGATTGATTAATTTAAATTTTTTTTATCATGGGATTGTAATTGTTTGACTATTAGACCAGAAAAGTTAATCAATTGATTGAAAACAGGGAGAGAAGATGTAATTATGACGGTATAATTATCATACCAAATATTGCTAAAAGGCATCTTTCAGATATATTTGTTGTTATGAAGCGCATATTGCCTGTAACCATTGCCCTGTTTTTAGTTTGCCAAACAGCCTTTTCACAAACATCACCGCCATCAGATATTGCAACCATCCGCCAGAATTTTAAAAAACTGAACGTTTTGGGTAGCGTACTATACATAGCTGCCCACCCCGATGATGAGAATACCCGCTTGCTGGGATATTTGGCACAGGAGAAGCATTACCGCACCGGCTACCTGTCGCTTACCCGCGGCGATGGCGGCCAAAACCTGATAGGTACCGAGCAAGGCGAACTATTAGGCCTGATACGCACACAAGAGCTTTTAGCCGCCCGCCGCACAGATGGTGCAGAGCAATTTTTTAGCAGGGCTAACGATTTTGGCTTCTCAAAAAACCCGGAAGAAACCCTGAAATTTTGGGATAAGGATAAGGTGTTGGGTGATATGGTTTGGGTGATCCGCAAATTCAGGCCCGATGTGATGATATGCCGCTTTCCAACAACAGGCGAAGGCGGCCACGGCAACCACACCGCATCAGCCATTTTAGCGCAAGAGGCGTTCAGTGCCGCTGCTGACCCAAAACGATACCCGGAACAATTAAAATATGTTGGGATATGGCAAGCCAAACGCCTGCTTTGGAACACTTTTAACTTTGGCAGCACCAACACCACTTCGCCGGACCAGTTTAAGATAAACGTGGGCGGCTACAACCCCATATTAGGTAAAAGCTACGGCGAAATAGCTGCCGAAAGCCGCAGCAATCATAAAACACAGGGCTTTGGCTCGGCCAAGCAGCGTGGCGATGCCTTTGAGTTTTTCAAGACCATCCTGGGCGACGCTCCCAAAAACGACCTGATGGACGGGGTTGATGTAAGCTGGAACCGGATCCCTTTTGGAACGCCGATAGCCGCACAGCTGGCCAGCATTACAAAAGCCTTTAATGACGATGAACCTCAGGCATCGGTACCGGCATTGGTGAAACTACTGGGCGATGTTGACCAAACCGTAGCCACTAATAAAGCCTTCCAAACGGTAAGGTTAACCGAAGTGGCTAATTCAAGTTATGATTACTGGCACAAGCAAAAAACAAAGGAGTTAAAAGATTTAATAGCGCAGTGCGCGGGCTTGTGGTTTGAGAGCTATGCTAAAGAACCATCGTATGCTATAGGCGATAGTATGGTTGTTATTAACCAGGTTATTAATAGAAATGGATCTCAAATAACTAATATAAGCGTTTACAGTGGAGCAAATGTCGGAAGGGCTGAAAGCGGGACAGATAATTATACTTTGTCATCGCATGAGGTAAAATCATTTAATTTTGAAATGCCTCAAGATAAGATTTCCGCAAAAATTATTACACAACCCTATTGGCTAATTGTTCCTCATGGTATCGGTTCCTATACATTATTAAATGATACCTTGGCCGGGCCGCCGGAAAATCAGGATATTCCAAAAACGAGGTTTAACTTTACCATTGAGGATAAACGAATAACCTACGAACGCCCTATCCAGTTTAAATACGTTGATCCGGCCCGTGGTGAGATCTACCAACCTTTAGAAATAGCCCCGCCTGTTACCGCCAACATTGCCGAAAAGGTATATATATATAGCAACACCCAACCGCAAACCGTACAGGTAAAACTAAAAAGTTTTACCAACGCTAGTGGCAGCATCAGCATAAAACCTGTTGCGGGCTGGAAGATCAGTCCCGAAAAGATAGATTTTACCGGCAAGAACAAAGGCGACGAATGGACCGTAGCCTTTAACGTTACCCCAACCAATAACAAGCCAAACACCAGCAACCTGGAGGTTATCGCTATAGCAAACGGCAAAGCATTTTCGCAGGGCTTGCTAAATATTAAATACAACCACGTACCGGCTATCACCATCTTCCCGCCGGCGCAGGCCAAACTGGTAAACATCGATCTGAAAACCGCGGGTAAAAAAATTGGCTATATAGCCGGTGCCGGCGACCTGGTACCAGATGCCCTGCGCGAAGTTGGCTATGATGTACACCAGTTAACCGAGAATGAGATCATCAACAGCGACCTGTCTGTTTACGATGCCATCGTTACCGGCGTGCGTGCCTATAATGTAAACGAACGCCTGGCCTATGAGCAGCCAAAATTGCTGGAGTATGTAAAAAACGGTGGCAACCTGGTTGTTCAATACAATAATAATAACGGCCTGGTTACCCGCAACCTGGGGCCTTACCCGTTCCGCGTGGTGAATGAAAGGGTAACCAATGAGGATGCACCGGCAACCATTTTAGATAAAACCAGCGAAGTATTAAATTACCCCAACGTGATTACGCAGGATGATTTTAAAGGATGGATCCAGGAGCGCAGCGTGTATATGGTATCATCAATAGACCCGCAATACAAAGCCCCGCTGCAAATGAATGATCCTGATGAATCGGCAAGCAACGGATCGCTGATTGTAGCCAACTACGGTAAAGGACGGTATGTTTATACCTCGTTAGTATTCTTCAGGGAATTACCTGCGGGTGTGCCCGGCGCTTACCGCTTATTCATAAATTTATTGAGCAAACCAAAAAACTAACAATTCAATTAGGCATCAATACTTTTATACCTTAAATTTGCAGCACATTATTTAATAAATACTATGTCACACCATCATCACCCGCACAAAGAAGAAAAAAACTACGATTACATATTTTATCTTGTTGCCTTAGTTAGCGGCATGTTTGTAGGCGCTATTGTTGAGAGAGGCTTTATCTGGATCCCTGTAGGTGGTGTTTTCGGTTTATTGACCGCAGCGCTATTCATCAAATTTTTGGTGAAGGGCCGTGAGGAGGTCTAAGGATAGCGATCTCCCCTCATTTATAAAAAACTGGAACCAGTTTTACGGTATTGTTATCGTATGGCTGGTTTTTTTAATTTTAGTATTTTGGCTCATTACAAAATCTTTTGAATGAGTTTAACCGATTGGATAGTTTTAGGCTGCACCCTGCTTGCCATAGTTGCCTACGGCGTATGGAAAAGCGGCAGCAGTAAAAACATCGACCAATACCTGGGCAACCGCTCACTGCCATGGTACCACGTTGGTTTATCTGTTATGGCCACACAGGCCAGCGCTATTACCTTTTTATCGGCCCCCGGCCAGGCTTACAGCGATGGGATGCGCTTTGTGCAGTTCTACTTCGGCCTGCCGCTGGCCATGATTGTGCTGTGCATCACCTTTGTGCCCATTTTCCACAAGCTTAAGGTATATACGGCCTACGAATTTTTAGAACAGCGATTTGATCTGAAAACCCGGGCGCTTACCTCTATTTTATTCCTGATCCAGCGCGGCTTATCAACCGCTATAACCATTTATGCCCCGGCTATTATCCTATCGGGCATATTACATATCAATACCACTTACACCACACTTTTTATTGGCGGGCTGGTTTTGTTTTATACCGTTTACGGCGGGGCAAAGGCAGTATCATATACCCAGCTGCTGCAAATGAGCATCATTTTTACCGGGATGTTTGTGGCAGGTGTTTTTGTGGTGATGCTGTTGCCCCAAAATGTGGGTTTTGGCAAAGCCGTTAAGCTGGCCGGCAACCTGGGCCGCATGAACGTTATCGACTGGAAATTTGATCCCAACAACCGATACAACATCTGGAGCGGTATCATCGGCGGGTTCTTTTTGCAATTATCATATTTCGGCACAGACCAGAGCCAGGTTGGGCGCTACCTAACCGGCAGCACAGTAGGGCAGAGCAGACTGGGTTTGATCATGAACGGCCTGATAAAAGTACCTATGCAGTTTTTAATACTGCTGCTGGGCGTACTTGTATTTAGTTTTTACCAGTTTAACAAGCCTCCGGTTTTCTTTAACAATTACGAGGTAGAGCAGGTAAAGAAAAGCCAATACGCCCTGCAGTTTAATCAGCTGGAAAAACAATATGCCAATGCCTTTGATCAAAAGAAACAAAAAACAGAAAGCCTTGTAAAAGCACTGGATAGCAAGGATGAACAGCAAATAACCACCGCAAAAGCTAACCTGAAAGCTGCTGAAGCACAAGCCGACACCATTCGCAAGCAAGCTATCGGCGTCATCAAAAAAAGCAGCGGTAACAATAATGTGAACGATACCAATTACGTGTTCCTCACTTTTGTAACACAATACCTGCCAAAAGGGCTGATAGGTTTACTCATCGCCATTATCTTCCTGGCATCAATGGGCTCTACCGCCAGCGGATTGAACGCGCTGGGGTCAACCACGGTGATAGATATCTACAAGCGCATTTTAAAACCCGGCGAAACCGATCACAGTTATGTAACCGCATCGCGCCTGGCAACCGTTTTTTGGGGCTTGGTTTGTATTGGCATGGCGCTTTATGCCAGCAAAATAGGTAACCTATTGGAGGCTGTGAATCAATTAGGCTCTTACATTTACGGCACCATTTTAGGGGTATTTATTGTGGCCTTCTATCTTAAAAAGATCCAGGGAACAGCAGTATTTGTGGCCGCGGTTATAACCGAAGGCATCATATGTGTAATGGGTTATTACGAAACAGTTGCTTACCTATGGCTTAATGCTATTGGCTGTATCGGGGTGATTATTATAGCGTCGGTATTGAATAGCTTTGTTAAGGATAAAAAAGCTGTGGTAAATTAACCGCTACTCCCTAACTTTCGTATCAATAGTAATGGTCACCGGGCCATCATTTACCAGGCTCACTTTCATATCTGCACCAAAAATACCGGTGGCTATTTTTTTACCGGTGATGGTTTCCAGTGTTTTTATCATTTGCTCATACATCGGGATAGCCTTGTCCGGCCTTGCTGCGCGTAGGAACGACGGGCGGTTACCCTTTTTGGTTTGCGCGAATAAGGTGAACTGAGATATTAATAATATATCTCCACCAATATCTGCAAGGGCTTTGTTCATCAGGCCGTTCTCATCGCCAAAAACACGCAAGCCGGTTATTTTTTGGGCAAGCCATTGCAGGTCATCATCGGTATCGGCATCCTCCACACCTAATAAAACCAAAAACCCAATGCCAATTTGCCCGGTGATGTTGCCATCAACCTTGCATAACGCTTCCGAAACCCGTTGTATTACTGCACGCATATTTTTAATAGAATCAGGAAGTCAAGACCGCTTCATTAATATATTATTCTTGATTCTTGACCCTAAAAGTCTTGAATCTCTTCTAAGCCCTCGTATCATTCCCATGATAAATGCTCAAATAACTATCATACCGCGATTGTGATATTTCGCCTTCTTCCAGCGCATCCAGCACCGCACAGCCCGGCTCGTTAATGTGGCGGCAGTTGTTGAAACGGCATTGGTTCATCCGTTCGCGCATTTCGGGGAAGAAATGGCTCAGCACTTCCTTTTCTATATCAATAACACCCAATTCGCGGATGCCGGGGGTATCAATAATGTATCCACCCTGCGGCAGTTCAAACATTTCGGCAAATGTGGTAGTGTGCATGCCTTTGTCGCTCCATTCAGATACCATGTGCGTGCGCAGGTCAAGATCGGGCAGCAGGCGGTTGATCAGACTGGATTTACCAACGCCTGAGTGGCCGGAGAAAAGTGTTACTTTATCTTTAAGCAGGTTTTGTACTTCATCAATATTGGTACCTGCTAAGGCTGATACCGAATAGCAGGGATAACCTATGTTTTCATAAACAGCCTGGTATTCGGCCAGTATTTCTAACCCTTCGTCGCTAAACAGGTCCAGTTTATTAAATATCAGGCAGGCGGGGATATCGTAAGCTTCGGCAGTAACCAAAAAGCGGTCGATAAAGCCAAGCGAAGTACGTGGCGATGCCAGGGTAACAACTAAAAGTGCCCTGTCCAGGTTTGCGGCAATGATCTGCGCCTGTTTGGAAAGGTTAATAGCCTTGCGGATGATATAGTTTTTACGCTGGTGCAGATTGGTGATAATACCCGTGCCCTGCTCCGGTTCCATATCAAAATCAACCACATCGCCAACCGCCAGTGGGTTGGTAGTAGTGATACCCTTTATCCGGAATTTCCCTTTGATCCGGCAATCGATGGTTTCGTCACCGCTTCTTACCTGATACCAGCTCCCGGTTGATTTTGTTATAAGTCCCTGCATACGGCCGCAATTTAGGAAGATTTAAAGGCATTGAAAAAATAAAACCAATTTACATTTGGTATTTAAAATAAAATCTACTTACTTTACCGACATAATATATATGACAATTAACAACACCACAATTATTACCATTATTACCACCGGGATAAATTTCGGAGGAAGATAATCGTATGGTGTAAAAACATAAACAAAACCAAATGAAAGCCTTCCTCCGCAAAGAGGAAGGCTTTTTTATTTTTATCACAAAAAATGAAGATTCTAAAATTCGGTGGCACTTCGGTAGGTTCGGTAAACAGCATACAAACCCTGCTTAATATTTTAAAGGACGAGGATAAACCCGGCAACCGCCCGGTAGTTGTACTATCCGCCATGGGTGGCGTAACCAACCTGCTGGTAGCCATGGCCGAGAACGCGGCCGAAGGTAAAGAGTTTACCGCGCAACTGGCCGAACTGGAAAAACGCCATTTTGATACCGTTAAAGCCCTGCTTGATGTGCAGAACCAAAACCCGGCCTACACCCGCTTAAAAATAAACTTTAACCAGCTTGAAGAATTATTGCAGGGCGTACTTACCCTGCGTGAACTTACCCCCAAAACCCGCGACCAGATACTGAGCTATGGCGAGCGCTGCTCGGCCTTAATGGTAAGCAAAATTGCCGCCCAGCATTTTAAGGATGTGCTTTTTGTAGATGCATCTGAGCTGATCAAAACCGACAGCGCTTTTGGCAATGCCAAAATAAACAGCGAGTTAACCGAACTGCTCATCAAAACCTTTTATCAGAAAAACAGCGACAAACTGCTTATTGTAACCGGCTTTATTGCGGGTAACGATGCCGGGCAGATCACAACGCTTGGCCGTGGTGGCAGTGATTATACCGCTGCAATATTCGGTTCGGCTTTAAATGCTGAAGAAATACAGATCTGGACAGACGTTAACGGTATGATGACCGCCGACCCGCGTATGGTGCAAAAGGCCTTCCCACTGGAAGAACTGACTTACACCGAAGCGATGGAGCTTTCGTACTTCGGCGCCAAGGTGATCTACCCGCCAACCATGATCCCGGCGTTTTTAAAGAAAATCCCGATCGTTATCAAAAACACTTTTGAGCCTGCTTTTGCCGGTACGGTTATCCGCCATGATTGCAAGGCTTCAACTTTGCCTATCAAAGGCATCTCGTCTATCAACAATATCAGCATCCTCAATTTAGAGGGTAGCGGCATGGTGGGTAAATCGGGCTTTAGCGGCAGGTTGTTCTCACTATTGGCGAGAGAGCAGATCAACATAATATTGATCACCCAATCATCATCAGAACATAGCATCACTTTTGCCGTACAGCCAAACGAGGTAGATAAAGCCAAGCAACTGATAGAGCAAGAGTTTGAACTGGAACTATTGGCCAATAAGCTTGAGCCACTGGTAGTAGAAAAAGACCAGGCCATATTAGCCGTAGTTGGCGAAAACATGAAACAAACCCCGGGCATGAGCGGCAAACTATTCCATGCACTGGGCCGTAATGGTGTTAACGTAAGGGCTATAGCACAGGGTTCGTCAGAGTATAATATCTCGGTTATTATCTCAGCGAATGACCTAGCCAAAGCGCTGAACGCGGTGCATGATGCATTCTTCATCGAGTTAACCAAAACACTGCATGCGTTCTGTTTGGGTACCGGCAACATCGGTAAAACACTGTTTAACCAACTAAACGCGCATAAAGATTTCCTGCAAAAGAACAATGGCATCCAGGTTAAGATAGTAGGCATCAGCAATACCCGTAAAATGGTTTTTAATGCCGATGGATTATCGCTGGACACCTGGCAGGACGACCTCCAGGCATCAGCCCATGCGGCCGACCTGGCGGGCTTCGTAGCCAAAATGAAGGAAATGAACCTGCCGAATTGTGTGTTTATTGATAATACCGCCAGCCCGGCGCCAATTGCCTTTTACGAAGAGATTTTTAAAGCCAACGTATCTGTAGTTACCTGCAACAAGATCGGCAACTCGGCTTCATTTGCGCAGTATAAAACATTCAGGGATACCGCGCGTAAGCACGGGGTTGATTTCTTTTATGAAACCAATGTGGGGGCAGGCTTGCCTATCATCCGTACTTTAAAAGACCTGATGAGCAGCGGCGACCGCATCCAGCGGATAGAAGCGATCCTGTCGGGAACTATCTCTTTCATATTTAACCACTTTAAAGGCGACGCCAATTTCCACGATGTGGTAAAAGAGGCGCAGGAAAAAGGCTATACCGAACCAGACCCGCGCGACGACCTGAGCGGTAAGGATTTTATGCGGAAGATATTGATCCTTGCCCGCGATGCCGGCCACGAAATGGAAGAAGCTGATGTTGATATAGAGAGCGTATTGCCAAAAGCTTGTTTAGAAGCACAAACCGTAGAGGATTTTTACGCGGCCCTAAAAGTCGAGGATGCTTTCTTCACCAACCTGAAACAGCAGGCCGAAAAAGATAAAAAAGTATTACGCTACATAGGCAAACTGGAAAACGGCAAGGCATCCATCACCCTGCAAAGTGTAGATGAGAGCCACCCTTTTTACATGCTTAGCGGCAGCGATAACATTATATCTTTCACAACCGACAGGTATAAAGAGCGCCCACTGGTGGTAAAAGGCCCCGGTGCAGGTGCCGAAGTAACCGCAGCAGGTGTATTTGCTGATTTGATAAATGTGGGAGCGAATTAAGTGATGCAAGATTTTTAGAATTAAAAGACAAGACAGAAGGCCCAGTGCCGGGTTCCCCTCTTGAGAGGGGCAGGGGTGTAGCCTAATGAATATGATTAATTATGAGTAACGATATACAAGATTTAAAACAACCGGCGAAGGCAGGCAAAAAACAACTGGATAGCATCCACGTCTTCGCGCCGGCCACTGTAGCCAACGTGGTTTGCGGGTTTGATGTACTGGGTTTCGCGGTAAACGAACCCGGCGACGAGGTAATTATGCGCCTAACCGATAAACCCGGCATCACCATCAGCAAAATTACTGGCGACGATGGCCGCCTGCCGCTTAACCCGGCTAAAAACACCGTGAGCGTAAGCGTGGAACATTACCTGCGCAGCATTGACAGGTTGGACATTGGCCTCGATATTGAGCTACACAAAAAAATGCCGATAGGCAGCGGCCTGGGTTCAAGCTCGGCAAGTACAGTTGCGGGGTTGTTTGCCATTAAAACTTTATTGGGCGATGATACAGACCCATCCACCCTGCTGCCCTTCGCCATGAAAGGCGAGGAAATGGCTTGCGGCCACGGTCATGCCGATAACGTTGCCCCGGCGTTGATGGGTGGCTTTGTTCTGATCCGCAGTTACGAGCCTTTGGATGTAGTACGTTTGCCGCATCCGGCAGATTTATGGTGCGCCATTGTATTCCCCGATGTGGATGTACCTACAAGGGAAGCCAGGCAGATCATCCGTAAAAACATCCAGATGAAAGACGCAGTAACCCAATGGGGTAATATTGCAGGGCTGGTAAGCGGCCTGTTTATGCAGGATATTGATCTGATTGGCCGCAGTATGAAAGATGTTTTAGTTGAGCCAGTACGCAGTATGCTGATCCCCGATTTTTACGAAATGCGCCAGATGGCTATGGAGCTTGGCGCGGTAAGCTTTGGCATCTCGGGTTCGGGCCCATCCGTATTCGCCTTTACCCGCGATGAGGAAACCGCTAAGCGCATTACAGCCAAATTACAAAAGCATTTAACAAGCATTAAAATAGGATCTAACGGCTACGTATCAACCATAAATGATGCCGGGCCAAGGGTTTTGGGATAGGTTTAAACACAAACCGTCATTGCTTCGTTCCTCGCAATGACGAATATATAAAACAAATGAAATTCTACAGCACTAACAATACAGACCTAAGGGTTGGTTTTAAAGAAGCGGTTTTTAACAGCATGCCGCAGGACAAAGGCTTATACATGCCGGTAGAGATACCCCGCCTGGATGATAAATTCCTGAACCATCTGGATGAATACACCCTGCCCGAAATTGCTTACCATGTAGCGCAAAATCTGCTGGGGGATGATATCCCTGCGGATGACCTGAAAGCCATCATCCATGATGCCATTAACTTTTACGCGCCTGTAGTAAAGCTGGAGGAGAGCGTTTATGTGTTGGAGCTTTTCCACGGCCCGTCATTGGCGTTTAAAGATTTTGGCGCGCGCTTTATGAGCCGCATAATGAGTTACTTTTTAGAAGAAGGCGAAAAACAGCTGGATGTATTGGTAGCCACATCCGGCGATACCGGCGGTGCTGTTGCCCTGGGCTTTTTAGGCGTGCCGAATACAAGGGTAACCATCCTTTACCCAAAAGGCAAGGTAAGCCAGATACAGGAGTTGCAGTTAACCACCAACGGCCAAAACATCCGCGCGGTGGAAATTGACGGCACTTTTGATGATTGCCAGGCACTGGTTAAACAAGCCTTTACTGATAAGGAACTGAACGAGAAATTTCGTTTAACATCGGCAAACTCTATCAATATAGCACGCCTTATCCCTCAAACGTTCTATTACTTTAACGCTTATGCGCAGTTGCTTCGCGAGGGGATCAGCAAGGTGGTTTTTGCGGTGCCAAGTGGTAACTTTGGTAATATAGGCGCCGGGCTGCTGGCCTGGAAAATGGGCCTGCCCGTTGAGCAATTCATCGCAGCAACAAACGCTAACGATACCGTGCCCGCGTTTTTAAAAACCGGTGTTTATCAGCCAAAACCATCGGTAGCCACCCTTTCAAACGCTATGGATGTGGGTAACCCAAGCAACTGGGTACGCATTGCTGATTTGTTTAAAGAAGACCCCGAAACCCTTAAAAAGCTGATAGCAGGCTATACTTATAACGATGAAGAAACTTTGCAGGCCATTGAGGCCATTTCTAAAACATACGATTATGTTGCCTGCCCGCATACCGCTATTGCCTGGAAAGCCCTGAAAGCTTATCAGCAGGAGCACCCGGCTAAAGATACGGCCGGTGTATTTTTATCAACCGCGCACCCATGCAAGTTCCCGGATGTGTTTACGCCCGAAATTGCCGGTAAGATCAACATCCCTGAACAGGTAAAAGAGCTGGAGAAAAAAGCGCACCATGCCACAAGTTTAAGTACCGGGTTTGAAGAGTTTAAAGGATATTTACTAAAAAATGCCTGAAATTGAACACCGGACAAGTTTAACAGAACAGCAAAAAGAAACAGCGCTGAGCATTTGGAATGCAGAATATCCAAAACAACTGCAAATGCCCGGCATTGCAGCGTTTAATGCTTTTTTGGATTCATTGATAAACCCGGGGTACTATCTGTTAAAAGAAGAAGGTGCCGGATTCATAGGTTGGGCTGCCGTGTTTTATAGAGAAAACATCCGCTGTTTTTTTATTATGCTATCGGGCGGGGAGCAGGGTAAGGGTTACGGAACGGCATTGCTAAATGCGTTAAAAGCGAAAGAGAACAGCCTTTTTGGCTGGGTTATAGATCATGAAAATGATGTAAAGGCAGACGGCACACCCTATCCTTCCCCTTTAAAATTTTACAAAAAAAACAATTTTACCATCAATAACAGCCTGCGTTTGGAAACGGAAGTGTTATCGGCGGTAAATATTACCTGGCAGGCAAACACTTAACTCCACACCATTTGCTATGCAAAATAATTACAGATTTTAAAGGATTTAAAGGATATTTGCTTAATAATGCTTAGCAATATGAGTAGCCTCAGATCATTCCGGTTTATGATATTTTTTACCCTGGTATCAGCTTTTTTATTTAGCTGCACCAATAAACAACCATTTGACCGTAAGGGATGGAATGATGGCGACGGGCTAAGTTTCCCGAGGCGCTACATGATGGTGGATGACCTGCTGGCCACCCATAAGCTGGTTGGCCTTAAGTTTAACAACGTGGTTGGCTTGCTCCATTACCCCGACCGTTTTAGTTACGATAGCTTGAGTTTCCATTACGAGATAACACGTAAAATGAGCGGTATTGATACCCTGTATACCAAAAACCTTGTTTTTACCATGGGGAAGGATTCTGTCATCACCTCGGTTAAGGTTACCGAACGCAATTACAAAGACGAAAAGAAAAAGTAGTGATCAACACCATTATATTTGATTTAGGCGCGGTTTTGATCGACTGGAACCCGCATTATCTTTACCGCAACCTGTTTGCCGACGAGCAGGAAATGAAAGATTTTTTAGCCAATATTACCACCCCCGACTGGAACGAGGAGCAAGATGCCGGCCGCTCGCTACAGGAAGCCACCGACCTGCTTGTACAACAACACCCGCACCATGAGGCAAACATCCGCGCTTTTTACGGCCGCTGGGAAGAGATGCTGGGCGATGCCATTGAAGGTACTGTTGAAATATTTAGGCAACTAAAAGATAGCGGCAAATACAAGATCTACGCGCTTACCAACTGGTCGGCAGAGACCTTCCCGGTGGCGTTAAACCGTTATGATTTCCTGAACTGGTTTGACGGGATCGTGGTATCGGGTACCGAAAAAATGCGAAAACCAAACCCTGCCTTTTATCAATTACTGTTGGACAGGTACCATGCTAAAGCCGAAGAAGCTTTATTTATAGACGATAATCTGCGTAATGTTTTAGCGGCAGAAAAACTGGGAATAACCTCCATTCACTTTTCATCTGCCGGACAGCTAAAAGCTGAATTAGAAAACAAATCAATTATTTAACCACAAAGGTTTTCACAAAGCGCACAAAGTTGCAGCGTGTAAATCTCTGTGCCCTTTGTGTTTTTTCCTTTGTGCCCTCTGTGGTTAAAACAAAAAGCTTTCATAAAAGCGAAAGCCCCGGTAAACTACTCCGGGGCTTTCTTTCTAACTAAACTAACTAACTATTATTTATTGGTTCCAAAGGGTATGTAAACCCCAAAGGTTATGTTACGGCCCATATTGTAAACCCCAAAGGTTGGGTCTTCCTGGCTGTAGCGGCCCGGCCTTAAACGGCTCAGGGCATCGTAATATGCTTTATTGGTAAGGTTGGTGCCCGATACATAAAGTTTTAAAGGCTGCTTACCAATGTTAAATGTTGCGCCAATACCGGCATTAAGCAAAGTATAACCGTTTGTTCCGGTCTCAAAAGTTTGGTCAACACGGTTCTGTGCAAAGTAGTTATCTATACCGGCATAAAAGTAAAAGTTATTTATACCTTTTACCTTTGGCTCAAACCGCAGCGTGTTGTGCAGTACGCCCGCCGGGATCAGCGGCAACGGCCTGTCGAACGTTGTATTCTGCGCCTGGGTATAACTAAATGTATTCTCGAAGTGGATAAACGGCACCGGGTGCAGGGTAAGGTTACCTTCAAAACCGTAAAGGTTGGCGTTTACCTGGCCGTAACGGTAAGTATCATACGACCTTGGCAAACCGGTTGTTTCATCAATTACGGTTGTTTGCTCTTTATTGGTGTTTGATGCGTAGATAAAGTTATGGATATAGTTTTCATAGATGCCGAAACTACCGGTAACAAAGCCCGAGCCATACTCCAGCGTAGCATCGGCCTGGTAACTTCTTTCGGGGCTTAAGTTAGCATCACCAATTTCATAGCGGCTGGTACCTTCATGTACACCGTTGCTGCCCAGTTCGGCAGGGTTTGGCGCGCGGAAGGCTGTACCTGCATTGGCTTTAAAGCTCAGGTCGTCGTTAAATATATGGGTGTAACCCAAAGCTCCGCTCACGTTAGAGAATTTGTTATCAAACCCTGCAAATATCGGGGCTCCTTCAGCATCATTTTGCGCCTTACCTTTGTTTTTAATATAATCGAACCTGGCGCCTGCGCTAAAAGTATTTTGGCCCCATACCTTTTTAGCGTACACAAATGCGCCGGTGCTGTATTCATCATAAGCAGGTATCAGCAATTCTTCGCCCAGGTTAACACTATGGCTCAGGCTGCTGCTTAATCCAATTACCGGGTGCCACCCATTTTTTTCGGGCAGGTAATATTTAGCATCCAGCGAGTAGGTGTTCATGTCAAAAAACAGGTTTGGTGTTGGGCTGTCCTCCAACTCACGGCGCTGGTTTTTCTGGTAACCCAGGTCTAATTTTAACGAGCTTGAGCCAAACAGGAAGTTATTGTTCAACGCCACCTTATAATGGCGGATATCCTGCCTTGGGTAATCTAAAGTGCGGCTGGTGTTATCATTGTATAAAGGGTCGCCCGGCTCAGCATCATAAAAGCCTATATTATCTTTAAAGTATGAGAAGTTTAAGTGCGAGTACCCCCACGCCTTGTTAAAGCCCAGCATACCGCTTGCATTAGTTTGGTTAAAACCACTGTTAATGTACCTGCCTGCAGGGGTGTTAAACGAATAAGCGTTTTGGTAAGTACCGCGGCCTCTCCAAACAAAGCCATTTTCGTTGCCGCTTAACATTACCGAGGTATTGCTTAAACCATTGTTGGTAGAGTAGTTGGTTAAAAACTCACCCGCAATATTTCCTTCAGACGGGGTTGGCGGGTCAATTACGTTAATAACACCACCAAGCGCATCAGACCCATATTGTAAAGAGGCTGCACCACGCAAAACCTCAACACGGCCCGCTGCGTACTGGTCCATTTCAATACCATGCTCATCGCCCCATTGCTGGCCTTGCTGTTTTACGCCATCGTTAAGGGTTACCACACGGTTATAGCTTAACCCACGGATAACCGGTTTTGATATAGCCTGGCTGGTGGTTATCTGGCTTACACCGGGTACCTGCCTGGCCAATGCATCAATTAAATTGGTTGATGAACCCTGCAGCTGCTCCTGGGTTACCACCGTTGCCGATGTACTGTTGCTGCGGCTGCCAGATGTTACCGGCGTGCCGGTTATAACAACCTCATGCGTTTCTATAACGCTTGCCTGCAGGGCAAATACTATTGGCGCGGTTGATGAAAAATCTACCGTTTGGGTAAGGCTTTTATAGCCTATATATTGTACCTGTACTACAAAACGGCCTTTAGCGGGTATAGACCGGAAGGTGAACTCGCCGTTGGCGTTGGTGATGATAGAGATACGAAGATCGGGGATGCTAACGGTAGCGCCAATAAGGGCCTCGTTGGTTTTGGCGTCAGTAACTTTACCCTTAAAATCTATAGCGTCTGCAAATGCAGTAAATTGAACGAACAAAAATAAAAAGCAACTAATAAGCTTCAGTTTCATAATAAATAAATTAAAAATACATGGAAATGCCACATCAAGCGGCGTTTGATCAGATAAGTAATTATTATGAAACTACAGGGGGGCCGCGGCCCTGGGAAAGTATAAGGGATATACTTTTAAAATCGTATTGAAAGGTTATAAAAACATGGTCAACACTGGTAAAGGGGGTATGGTACACATTGCTAAGCAGCTCCATATTGGTATGGTGCATACTATCACACAGCTGGCATTTCTCTTTAAAGGTTTGTTTTGCTGTATTGTGGCAATCGTCGCAATTAGATGCGTGTATGCTTTTGGTGATGTTGTGCTGGTGGGCAAATACCATAAACTGCCCTGTTACAAAACAGAATAGCAGCGCCCAGGCGCAAATGATATGATAAGTGCTTTTTTTCACAACAGGGCAAAAGTAGTTAATAAAACGCTAAAGATATTTTTAAAACGTAACAATGTTGTTAAATGTATAGCATCAAAAAAGTATTTAACCCGCCCGCATCCCTATATTTGTGTTTATGAAACCTGCCGAAATAAATTTGAAATGGGCCGCCCTGCAAAACCGTATCGCTACCGAGTTTGATAACGAAAAACCCGATATTAAGGTAGTTTTGTTTTTAATAGGTGTGCAGGAACTGGGCCAGGGGCCGCGCAAGTTTAGCAAAAGGCAAAAGGAAGAACTGATGCACATTGCCAATTGCAAGCTATTCAGCAAAATGGGCTTTTATGAATTGGAAGGGCTTGACCAGGACGGCTGGCCCCACTGGAAGCTGGTAAAAACAGTGCCTAATTATACCATACTGGAGCAAGAGATGCTGCTAAAATCGTTAATTATTGATTATTTTGAAGCAGAGATGGAGTGGGAGTTTTAAACCTTAGCAATCATATATATGAAAAAACTTTTTACCCTTTGCCTGTTGCTGCTTACTATAAGCACCGCTTTTGCCAAACCGCCCAAAAACCAATATGTACGTATAAAAACAAGCTACGGCAGTGTTATTATACGCCTGTATAACGAAACCCCCAAACACCGCGATAACTTTATAAAACTTACCAAAGAAGGCTTTTATAACGGCACGTTGTTTCACAGGGTGATACAAAACTTTATGATACAGGGGGGCGACCCCGATTCGCGCGATACGGCTAAGAACAAGCCCGGCGCCGAGTTAGGGAACGGCGACCTGAAATACACCGTACCCGCCGAATTCAGGGACAGCCTGTTCCACAAACGTGGGGTGCTTGCCGCCGCGCGGGACGATAACCCTGCCAAGGCATCAAGCGCCTGCCAGTTTTACATTGTAGAAGGTAAACGCTTTACCCCCGGTAAACTGGATACTTTAGAGACTACCCGCCTCAAGGGCCGTAAGATACCGCCCTACCAGCGCGATATTTATACTACCGTTGGTGGTGTACCGCATCTTGATCAAAACTACACCGTATATGGTGAAGTAGTAACCGGCCTTGATATGGTTGACCGTATTGCCGCTGTTAAAAAAGATGGTAACGACCGCCCGGATGTTAATATCCCGATGACGGTTGAACTGCTCAGCAAAAAAGAGTGCAAACAGCTGGATGAATTACTATGGCCTAAAGTAAAATGATACGGCTTGCAACCCTTAACGATATTGATGAGGTGGCACACTTATACCGCGATACCATCAGCACCGTCAATTTAAAAGATTATAGTGCCGAACAGGTTGCCGCATGGGCGGGCCGGTGGACAAACACGCCGGGGTGGACAGCTAAGATAACCGATCAGCATTTTTTAATTGCTGAGGAAAATGGTGAAATAACCGGTTTTTCATCGCTAACCAATAATGGCCATGTAGATATGCTGTTTGTGCATCGTTATCATCAGGGCAAGGGTATTGCCAAATTATTGTTAACCGAAATTGAGCGGGTTGCCAGGAATAAAAAGTTCAGTATCATTACTACCGAAGCCAGTATAACCGCGAAGCCTGTATTTGAACACTTTGGCTTTAGCGTGGTTACGCCGCAAACCGTTACGGTTGATGGTGTTGAATTGAATAATTTTAAAATGGCGAAGTCTTTACGCGAAGCATAGCCCGTTAATGGTTCTATAGGCTCACCATGATAAATAATATGATATGAAAATAATTACCTATAACGTTAACGGCATCCGCTCGGCAATAAGTAAGGATTGGCTGGCCTGGTTACAAGCTACCGATGCCGATGTAATTTGCCTGCAGGAGATTAAGGCCACGCCCGATGTAATAAAAGAACTGGGCCTAGTTGACGATATGGGCTATCAGCATTTTTGGTTCCCGGCAGAAAAGAAAGGGTACAGCGGCACGGCCATTTTTACCAAACGCCTGCCCAACCATATCGAGTACGGTTGCGGCATTCCCGATTTTGACCGCGAGGGCCGTTGCATCCGCGTGGATTTTGACGAGGTATCGGTAATGAGCGCCTATTTCCCGTCAGGATCAAGTGGCGATGACAGGCAGATATTTAAATATCGTTTCTTGGATGAGTTTGGCAAATACCTCACACTGTTAAAAGCAAGCATCCCCAACCTGGTAATATGCGGCGATTATAATATTTGCCACCGCCCTATTGATATCCATAACCCAAAATCAAACGCAAATTCATCGGGTTTTTTACCCGAAGAGCGCGAATGGATGGAGAACTTTATCGAGTCGGGCTTTGTGGATACATTCCGGCATTGTAATAAAGAGCCGCATAATTATACCTGGTGGAGTTTCCGCGCAAATTCGCGTGCTAAAAACCTGGGCTGGCGTATTGATTATGCCATGGCCAGTAAAGAGCTGGAAGGTAATATTAAACGTTGCGCCATATTAGCCGAAGCAAAGCACTCAGACCATTGCCCGGTACTGCTGGAACTGGAGTTTTAACCCCCTAACTCCCTGAAGGGGGGAAAAAGCAATGACAAGAATATAAAACAGAAAAGGCCGCGTATAGCGGCCTTTTCTGTTTTATATTCTGCTCCCCCCTTCAGTGGGCTGGGGGGTTACCCTTTCACACGCTCTACATAGGCGCCTGTTGCGGTATCAACTTTCACCTTATCGCCTATGTTGATAAATAGCGGCACCTTTATTTCGGCCCCGGTTTCAACAGTGGCATTTTTCATAGCTCCGGTTGAGGTATCCCCCTTTACAGCAGGCTCGGTATAGGTTATCTCTAACTCGGCCGAACCCGGTATATTGGCCATGATGGGCTCGTCGCTCTCAAAGGCAACAATAACGTTCATACCTTCTTTCAAAAATTTAACCGAGGGGCCAAACAGCCTTTTGGGTACATTATGCTGATCGTAGGTGGTGTTGTCCATAATCACTAATGAATCGCCATCCTCATACAGATATTGATAGTTATTGGTTTCTACACGTGCAATATCCACCTCTTCATCCGTACGGAAACGGTATTCAACCAATTTGCCGGTTTTAACATTACGCATGCGGGCCTGGTAAAATGCACGCAGGTTACCCGGGGTGCGGTGTAAAAATTCCTCTACCTGTACCAGATCGCCGTTAAAGCGAAGCACATTCCCATTTTTTATATCAGATGCTTTTGCCATAAACTTTATAATTGAGCCGCCAAAATTAAGAATTTGATTTGAAATTTCAGAGAAAGCATACATCAACCAAAATGTCTCGTCCTAAAAAAAGTTTACAGGTTTTACGATAGTCCTGATATGTATTTACAAAAAACTGTTCCATTTGATAAAAAACGGAACAAAATGGAACAAGTCTAAAATCAATAAATACCTATAAATCAACAATTTAATACAAAATACCATTTTGGTCCTCATGTGATTTTCACGGCACAAGAAGGGTGAACTGAGGCCGAAAAAAGGTAAAAAAAGTCGTTTTATATCGTATTAGATCGGTGCCGTTTTTGTTCCGTTTTTCAAAAAGTGGAACAAAAACGGCAATTTTATAAAGTGCTGTATATAAGCACCAAAGCAGCCAAATGGTAAAGTTTTAGTTGAGTTACTGACAAGATTTTGTCAGTAATAATCACCTCATTATCAATATGTTCCATTTGTTCCGCTTGTTCCATTTTTAGTGGAACAGAATAAGGGGCAAATTCTGATAGCTATCTTATTTGTAATCGGAGATGCTTAACCTGTTCTTACAAAAGCTGTACTCGTGCTCCTGGTTTGAGCACACGATGGTCAATCGGTTCTCGCTGAATTTTTCAACCAGGCCCAGGTACCAGTCAATCCCTTGTGTATCCAGGTTTGAGGTGGGTTCGTCCAACATTAGCATGGGCGTATCGGCACAAAAAGCAAGTGCCAGTTTTAGCCGCTGTTTCATACCCGATGAGAAGTATTTGATGAGTTTATTGCGGCTGCCTTCCAGGTTTAAAATATCGGCTACGGCATTTTTATCCATCCCGACTCTAAACTGTTTAAATTTAAAGTGAAAGTCTATCATCTCGTTTAGCGAGAAATCTTCAATAACTTCCAGGTATGGGGCTGCCAGGCTTAAATAGCTGAACACATCGCCGGCATCAACTTCCGCATCGCTGTTATAGTACTTAATGGTTCCTTCTGATGGTACTAAACTGCCATTTAAAACCTGCAACAAAGTAGATTTGCCCGAACCATTAGCGCCTAATATGGCGTAATTGCCGGCACTTTCAAAAGTATAATCTATCCGCCGGAAGATCCATTCACGGTTAAAACGGCGGCCAATGTTTTGAAGGGTGATGTTCATTATTAGTGGGCAGTTATTAGTGAGCAGTTTGCAGGCGTAGTAGCGATTGATTTCTCTTTTTTAACTGCAAAATGCCCGCCAATAACCGCAAGCTTTAATTAAGAGCTTCCAAATCCCTTCATGATACCGCGTTGCGAGTTTTGTACAAAGTTGATGATCTCGTCGCGCTCAACAGTTGGGTTAAATTCGGCTTCGATGATATCCAAAGCCTTGGTCATGTTGTATTTTTTAAGGAAGATGATGCGGTAGATCTCCTGGATCTCGTTAATGGTTTCGGCACTAAAGCCCCTGCGGCGTAAACCTACAGAGTTGATACCGATATATGATAACGGTTCGCGGCCTGCCTTGGTAAACGGCGGCACATCCTTACGCACCAATGACCCGCCTGATATCATGCTGTGTGCGCCAATCTCAACAAACTGATGCACGGCAGATGTACCACCGATAAACGCATAATCGTAAACATTGATGTGGCCTGCAAGCTGCACGCCATTTGCTATAATCACATTATCGCCAATAACACAATCGTGCGCTACGTGTACATAAGCCATTAGCAGGCAATTACTGCCAATTGTAGTGGTATTTTTATCGAGCGCGGTACCACGGTTAAGGGTTACGCATTCGCGGATAACGGTGTTATCGCCAATGGTAACGGTGCTTGCTTCGCCTTTATATTTAAGGTCTTGCGGTGGTGCGGAAACTACAGCACCCGGAAAAATGCGGCAATTTTTACCAATGCGGGCACCATCCATAATAACAGAGTTTGAGCCTACCCAGGTGCCTTCACCTATCTCAACATCTTTATGGATAGTTACAAACGGCTCAATTACAACGTTATCGGCAATTTTGGCCTGTGGGTGGATATATGCTAAGGGCTGTATCATATCTTATTTATATCTAACTATTTGTGCCATCAGCTCGGCCTCTACTACAACTTTTTCGCCAACCATGCCAATACCTTTCATTTGTGCAATACCACGGCGAATAGGCGCAACCAGGTCGCAACGGAATATTAACGTATCGCCCGGTAAAACCTTGTCCTTAAACCTTGCATTTTCTATTTTCAGGAAAAGTGTTAACCAGTTTTCGGGGTCGGGTACGGTATTCAATACCAATATACCGCCCGTTTGTGCCATGGCCTCTATCTGTAAAACACCCGGCATAACAGGCGCACCCGGGAAATGGCCAACAAAGAACGGCTCATTCATGGTTACGGCTTTTAAGCCTACTACGTGAGTTTTGGTCAGTTCTAAAATCTTATCTATCAGCAGCATTGGCGGGCGGTGCGGCAATATGTTCATGATCTGAACAGTGTCGTACACGGGTGTCATGTTAGGGTCGTAAACCTTTACATGCTTGCGGCTGCGTTCTTTTTTTATCAATGTTTTTATTTTTTTAGCGAATGCAACGTTTGCCGCGTGCCCCGGCCTTGCAGCCATAATATGCCCTTTAAGCGGAACGCCCACCAACGCAAGGTCGCCTATCATATCCAGCAGCTTATGGCGTGCCGGCTCGTTTTGGTGGCGTAACTCTATGTTATTTAGTATGCCCTGCGGGGCTACGTTGATATCCTTACGGTTAAATATTTTGGCCAGATGTGCGAGTTCTTCTTCATCAACATCTTTATCAACTACTACAATGGCATTGTTAAGGTCGCCGCCTTTTATCAGGTCGTGTTTAACCAGCATCTCCAGCTCATGTAAAAAGCAGAAGGTACGGCTGGATGCTATCTCCTTTTTAAACTCGGCCAGGCTCGATATAGTAGCATGCTGGCTGCCCAGCACCTGCGAGTTATAATCAACCATACAGGTAAAGCGGTACTCATCATCTAAAGGCATAGCTACCATGTCAACCTTACGGTCGGCTTCAGAGTAATGTATATTATATGGGATATGGTAGTATTCCCTGTCGGCATCCTGTTCCTGGAAACCGGCCCCTTCTATCGCATCAATAAACTGTATCGAACTACCATCCATTATAGGTGTTTCGGGGCCGTCCATATCAATCAGCACGTTATCTATCTCCAAACCAACTAAAGCAGCAAGCACATGTTCCACCGTACTTACGCTGGCGCCGTTTTGGGTAAGGGTTGTCCCCCTTGATGTATCGGTAACATTGTCAACATCAGCATCAATAATAGGTTGGCCGGGCAAATCTATCCTGCGGAATTTGTAGCCGTGTTTTTCGGGTGCCGGGTTAAAGGTCATGGTAACGCTCTCGCCAGTGTGCAAACCGGTGCCTGATACCGAAACAGGTACTTTAATAGTTCTTTGTTTTACATTCATATTTATGACGTTCATTGGTTCATTGGTTCAACTGTTCATTACTGAAGTTTATTAGCCTGTATGTAGGCCCAATAAACTAATGAAGAATTGAACTAATGAACATCTTTGTTCTTTAGTTCCTTAATTATATCTTCAAGTTCTTTTACTCTTTTTTCAAGATCGGGCAGGCGACGTAAATTTACATGCGCCCGCAAATAATCTTTTACAGGCAGATAAGGGCTGCCGCCCCATTGTTTATTTTCTTCTTTTATAGAACTGTTTATACCGGTTTGCGCGCCAAACTGGCTGCCATCGGCAATAGTTAAGTGGCCTGCAAAACCTACCTGCCCGCCAACTACTATACGTTCGCCAAGCTTTGTACTACCCGATATACCTGATTGTGCTGCAATTACCGTATTGCTGCCAACCTCTACATTATGAGCTACCTGTACCAGGTTATCAATTTTTGCCCCTTTGTGTATAACGGTCGACCCCATGGTAGCCCTGTCAATCGTAGTATTGGCCCCCACTTCAACGTCATCTTCGATAATTACGTTACCAATTTGTGCTATTTTTTTATAACTGCCGTCGGTATTAGGTGCAAAGCCAAATCCATCGCTGCCTATTATAGCACCCGAGTGGATAACAACATTATTGCCAATTACACAATCAAAATAAATTTTAACACCAGGAAACAAAGTTACATTATTCCCCAGTTTTACATTGTCGGCAATATAACATCCGGGATAGATCTTGCAATTATCACCGGTTACAACATCCTGGCTAATGTAAGTAAATGCACCAATATAAGGTTCTGTCCCTATTTTGGCCGATGGGTGTATAAAATTTGGCTCTTCTACACCGGTTTTATTAAGCTTTATGGTATTATACTGTTCCAGTAAAAGTGAAAAGGAGGTATAAGCATTTTCAACTTTTATAAGTGTTGCTTTTACAGGTGCAGTTAGTTCCAAACTGTTATTTACAATTACAACAGATGCATTTGTAGTGTACAGATGTTGTTCGTATTTAGGGTTAGCTAAAAATGATAACGAGCCTATAGTGCCTTCTTCTATTTTAGCTAAATGGTTAACCATAGCAAGCGGATCGCCTTCAACTGTTCCGTTTAGCATAAAGGCTATATCCTTTGCGGTAAATTGCATCGTACAAATTTAAATGTTAATATTAAATGAACAAGCTATTAATTTGCTGGTCAGTTTTAGGCTCTTATTCATTTATTTAAACGCTATCAACCAATTCTTTACTATAGCAAAGTATATATTTTTTTACAGTTTTTGATAATGCCTCCAGGTTTGAGTTATCGCTTGCCAGTGTAATATCCTTTATACTGCCATTCTTCATCAGTATATGAATATTACCATCACCCTTGTTATAGGCATTGTTGCGAATGGTATCTGTAAATACAAAGTACGAAGCTTCATGTTCGCTAATGCTGTATTTATCTACTGCTTTGGCTAACAATTGTTTAATAAAAGCCTCATCAGGCTGCTCGGCAGTTATATCAACATGGTAAAGCCTGCGGTTTATAAACCTATGGCAAAGGGTGGCCAACACAAAATCGTCACTATCGGCCCATATTTTTACCGCCGCCATAACATCGGTATCATCGAGCAATGCAAAGGTTTTTAAATGCTCATTACTGTTCATAAAAGCATCTTTGGTAATAACGTTCTCTAAAAAGTAACTCAGGGCGGGCGTTAACGGAAAATGTGTACCACCCAGCGCCAGTTCGCGGCTGCGGGTAAATATTTTGCAAAGTAACTGCTCGGCCGCTATAACCGTTTTATGCAGGTAAACCTGCCAGTACATCAGCCTGCGGGCTATCAGGAATTTCTCAATCGAATAAATACCCTTCTCCTCAACTGTAACACTATCATCTTTTACATTCAGCATTTTGATGATCCGGTCAGAACTGATCACACCTTCAGACACTCCTGTAAAATAGCTATCACGGTTCAGGTAATCCATGCGGTCCATATCCAGTTGGCTTGACACCAACTGATGCAGAAAATGCTTGTGGTACTCTCCTTTAAATATGCTGATGGCTAATGATAGCTTGCCGCCAAACTCATCGTTCAGCTTATTCATCAGCAGTATAGAGATGTCCTCGTGGCTTATTTCTTCCACAATGGTATGCTCTAAAGCGTGCGAGAACGGGCCGTGGCCAATATCATGCAATAAAATAGCAATGGTCAACCCTTCTTTTTCTTCAGGGGTAATATCAATACCTTTATTACAAAGTGTCTCAATGGCCAAACTCATCAGGTGCATGGCGCCCAGTGCATGATGGAAACGGGTATGCAACGCGCCGGGGTACACCAAATGGGTCATGCCCAACTGTTTAATATAACGCAGGCGCTGAAAGTAAGGATGATCTATCAGGTCGTACACCAGTTCGGTGGGGATGCTGATAAAGCCGTAAACCGGGTCGTTTATTATCTTCTTTTTATTCAAAGTAAAGTTATAGAATGCAAAAGTGTTGAATTATGACAAAACAAGCACCGTCTATTTGTTAATTAATGTTAATCCTTTGCATATTTTTACAACAAAATACACCACCGAAGGGTTATAGGGTGGTAAAATTAAATATATTATGCAGGATACCACAATATTATGGGCCGACGACGAAATTGATCTGCTGAAACCACACATACTTTTCTTAAGCGAAAAAGGCTATAAGGTAACAACTGTTACCAATGGTAATGATGCTGTTGACGAATTTAAGAAAGGATACTTCGACCTGGTGTTCCTGGACGAGAACATGCCCGGCCTTACCGGGCTGGAAACTTTACAACAAATAAAAAACATTAATAACGATGTGCCCATTGTGCTCATCACTAAAAACGAGGAAGAGTATTTGATGGAGGATGCCATCGGGTCGAAAATTGATGACTACCTGATAAAGCCGGTACACCCTAAGCAAATACTGCTTACTATAAAAAAACTAACCGAGAACAAACGCCTGGTTACCGAAAAAACAACCATGGCCTATCAGCAGGATTTTCGTAACCTGGGCATGAGCCTTAACGATAACCTGAGCCACCAGGAATGGGTTGATGTTTATAAAAAACTCATCTATTGGGAGCTTGAGCTGGAAGCCCTGCAGGATAGTGGCATGCATGAGATACTTACGCTGCAAAAAGCCGAAGCCAACGTACAGTTTTGTAAATTTGTTGAGCGCAACTATTTAGGCTGGATAAAAAGCCCTGAGAATGGGCCAACATCATCGCCGCAGCTGTTTAAGAAGAAGGTATTCCCTAAACTTGATGGCAAGGGGCCGGTTTTCTTTATATTGATAGATAATTTAAGATACGATCAGTTTAAGATCATTAACCCTATCATTTCAGAATACTTCAGGCTGGAGGAAGAGGATACTTATTACAGCATCTTGCCAACGGCTACACAATACGCACGTAACTCTATCTTCTCGGGCCTGATGCCTTTAGAAATGGAAACCCGCTACCCGCAAATGTGGCAAAACGACGAGGACGAGGGTGGTAAAAACCTTTACGAAGCCGATTTTGTTGCCGACCAGCTAAAACGCGTTTTACGCCGTGATGTTAAGCATTCTTATCACAAGATTTTAAATATTGATGAGGGCCGCGCGTTGAACGAATCGGTTAATAACCTGATGAATAACGAGCTGAACGTGGTAGTTTACAACTTTGTTGATATGCTGAGCCACGCCCGCACCGATATGCAGATGATCCGCGAGCTGGCCAGTGATGATGCAGCCTATCGGTCGTTAACCCTATCATGGTTTGAGCATTCGCCGTTGTTTGATCTGTTAAAATTCCTGGCCTCGAAACAGGTAAGGGTTGTGATAACTACCGACCATGGTACCATCCGCGTTAAAAACCCAAGCAAGATCATCGGTGACCGTAACACCAATACCAACCTGCGTTATAAACAAGGTAAAAACCTAAACTATAACGCCAAAGAGGTATTCCATATACGCAACCCGCACGATGCCATGCTGCCGAAACTACATGTAAGCAGCAGCTTTGTTTTTGCCAAAGGCGATAGTTACTTTGTTTACCCTAACAATTACAACCACTTTGTTAATTTTTATAATGAGACCTTCCAGCACGGTGGTATCTCGTTAGAAGAAATGATCATCCCGATAGTAACTTACGGGCCTAAATAAAATTTACCCAACATCCACCACACGTCATTTCGAACGAGTGGCGGTGGGTGAAGAATGGGAAGCGAGGAGAAATCTTGTTCGACGAAGCAAATTGTACACATTGCAGGCCGAACAAGATTTCTCACTATCGTTCGAAATGACATCAATTTTTAAGGATATATTTGCTTTAAGGATTATTAGCATTGGACTTACACACCACATCCATCACCGACCTGCCGAAAACGGCGGAAGAGATTCTAAACTTTGCCGGCGATGCCTGCATATTCCTTTTTTATGGCGACATGGGCGCAGGGAAAACCACGCTTATCAAATCGCTTTGCGAACAATTGGGCGTTAGCGATTCGGTTACCAGCCCTACATTTTCTATAGTAAATGAATACGAAGGTAAATACGGCCCGGTTTATCACTTTGATTTTTACAGGCTGAAAGACCAAAGCGAAGCCCTCGATATGGGTTACGAAGAATACTTTTACTCCGGCAATTACTGTTTTATAGAGTGGCCGGAGAAGATAGCAAATCTTATCCCTGATAGTTATACAGGTATACGGATACATGTTTTAGATGCAACCTCAAGGCAAATAACAGTTGAAAACATTTAATAATCAAACCTGTTTTTTTTCTTATCTTCATCAGCCGGAAAATTAAAGTATCATGAGTACAGGGAAATACAGTGGGTTTTCAGATGTTGCTAAACAGGCAATGATGCAACCGCAGGAGTCGATGCTGGAGGTTAAGAACAAAAAAAACAAACTTTATATTGGCATCCCCAAGGAGGTTTCTTTCCAGGAAAACCGCATCCCGCTTACCCCGCTGTCGGTAGCGCTACTCATCAACAACGGCCACGAGGTAATGCTGGAGAGCAACGCCGGCCTGGCCGCCAACTTTACCGATACCAACTACAGCGAACAAGGAGCCCAGATAGTTTACGATACCAAAAAAGTTTACGAGGCCGATATCATCATCAAAATTGCCCCACCTACCAAGGAGGAAATAGAAATGATGAAACCCGGCCAGTTGCTGATCTCGGCCCTGCAACTATCAACCCTTAAAGCCGATTGCCTGCACGCCCTAATGAAGAAAAAGATAACCGCCATGTGCTTTGAGCATCTGGAGGATGAGGGTGGTTCGCTTACCGTTGTACGCGCCATGAGCGAAATTGTAGGCGCAACATCTGTACTTATTGCAGCCGAATACCTGAGCAATATTTTTGAAGGAAAAGGCCTGATGCTTGGTGGTATTACGGGTGTGCCGCCAACAGAGATTGTAATTATTGGCGCCGGTACCGTTGGCGAATACGCTGCACGTACGGCCATATCATTAGGCGCCGAGGTAAAGGTTTTCGATCCGTCTATTTATAAACTGAGGCGCCTGCAAAACAACATAGGTACCCGGGTATTTACATCGGTAGTGCAACCTATTGTGCTCGAAAAAGCCATTACTACCTGCGATGTTGCCATAGGGGCCATCCGTGCCGATGACGGCCGCAGCCCGCAGATCGTGTCTGAGGCTACCGTTAGCCGTATGAAACCCAACTCGGTTATTATTGATGTAAGTATTGATCAGGGTGGATGTTTTGAAACATCAGAAGTTACTAACCACACCCATCCTGTTTTCCGCAAGTATGATGTAATCCATTATTGCGTACCCAATATCGCGTCGCGCGTTGCGCGCACTGCTACTTATGCCTTAACAAATATCTTTGCCCCTATATTATTAGATATTGGCGAACAGGGAAGCCTTAAAAACGTTATCTGGCAAAAAGCAGGTATCCGCAACGCGATATATATTTACCAGGGACACCTTACTAATAAACATATGGGTGAGCGCTTCTCTATCCCCAGTAAAGACCTGGATCTGCTGGTGGTATCAAACCATTAGTAGTTGGTAAAAGGCCTCACGCTTTCCGGGTGATTTATCTCGGGCTGATATTTTTCAGGGATCTCATTGGTATGGTGTTTCTCGCCATAGTAATCTATAGCCAGCTCAACCTTTCCGTTATCCTTAATAGTTATCTTAAATAACATATCGTAATCTTCTTCATCAAGGCCCACAAAAGGCATTTCGGCTCCAAAAGCATTCAACAAAGGCATAATAGTGTTTGAATGACCGATAATTAAGACATTACTCCCCCTAAAATTCTTTACAATAGTTTTTGCAAACTGTTTTACAACAGCAGTATCAGCATCATACACCCGTGGTAATATTTTGGCCTTATAGGCCAGCGGGCGCGCGGTTAAGCCTGTTCGTTTATATTTGGTAACATATATGGCTTTTATATGCTGACCCTTTAATTCTTTAGCTAAAGCTTCGGCGCGTTTTTGGCCGGCGGCGCTTAAAACAGGGTCATCATCTTTGGCAATTGTGGTCGCTTTTTCGGCATGGCGTACAATCCATATATTGGTTTTTTGAGCTAAGGCATTAAAATTGCTTAGTAACAGGCAAATAAATAATAACTTAAAAAAGTTAGCAGGCAGCATTACATTTTTCATAAAATGGTGTTACTTCATTAACAACAAGGTACTAACAAATATATTCGATTTTTGATATGAATTTTTTTAGCAAAGAATATTTAAAACAGCTATGGAAAGTGCTGATAGCTACCTTCAGCGGGTTTTCTAACGATAACGGTTTAAAGTTTAGTGCGTCCCTGGCCTACTACACCGTTTTTTCATTAGCTCCTTTGCTATTATTAATACTATCGCTTGCGGGTATATTTCTGAAAGACGATAGCTACAGGAAAGATTTTTACGACCAGATACAACATTATATAGGTAAACAGGGAACCCTTCAAATTCAAAGCACCATGAACTCGCAGGATATTACGGGTAAAAGCGGGATAGGCCTGGGGATAAGTATTGTTACATTACTGCTTGGCGCCAGCAGTATTTTTATTGAGATACAAGACTCGCTTAACATTATATGGCGGGTTAAAGCCAAGCCCAAAAAAGGCTGGGTTAAGATGTTAAAAAACAGGTTCCTTTCATTTTCGTTAATTGTAAGCCTTGGCTTTTTGTTACTGGCATCTTTACTTGTAAATATTATAATAAGCGCTATAAGTGATAAGATAGTAGCGTTTTTACCACGTTTGTTGGGCAAAGGCCTTGCCGGTGTTGTTGGTGAAACCTTTTTATTTACGGTTAATTTTGGGATAACATTGGTTGTTATTTCGGTGTTATTCGGTATTATATTTAAGGTATTGCCCGATGTAAAAATAAAATGGAAGGATGTACGTTCAGGCGCCATATTTACCGCCATTTTATTCATCCTTGGCCAGTATATCATCAGTCTATATATTCAGTATACAGCGCAGGGGTCGGTATACGGTACCGCGGGCTCGCTTATCGTAATTTTGGTGTGGATATATTATACGGCGGCAATTTTATATATAGGGGCCGAATTTACCCAGGTATATGCCGAAGCCAGGGGCAGCCATATTGAGCCTGCCGAATATGCAGTAGTTATACAACAAACAGAAGTAGAAAGAACAACCACACGCATGCCACTGCAAAACCCCCAATTAGAAGGCACCCTTAAACCCGATAAGGATGGCAAAAAAACCGGTAGTAAATAGTTCAACACGGCATATTACCTGATAGCGCAAATCAAATACCTGTAATTTTTGAACGCGGGGCTGCTTGCTGTTATTTTATAAAAAAATAACGTAGCTTTAGCTTCCAATTCATACCAGGTGTTAGCCGGTCTATATAAATATCCCACGTTTAAACATATATGGCTCATTACCATATTAAGTTGCCTTTTTTTATCGGCAAGTGCCCAGTCTTTTGAATTGGATAGCGGTCGCAAAAGTGTGAATATCCCATTCAGGCTTGTTCGTAATATGATGGTCGTCAAGCTTAACATCAACAACAAAGGGCCCTTCAATTTTATATTAGATACTGGAGTAGGGCTTATGATCATCACCGAGCCCAAATTGGTAGACTCGATAAACATAACCCATAAACGCGTTATAAAGCTTTCGGGGCTGGGCGAGGGCGATGCTTATGAGGCATATGTAACCCCGCCTTTAAATATTAATATATCCGGCCTTACCAGTAATAGTGTATCGGCAGCTATACTAAAAACCGACGTTTTTAATTTATCCGGCTATATTGGGCTGCCTATACATGGCCTTTTAGGTTACGAGTTTTTCAGTTCGCTGGCGGTTAAAATCAACTTTTCAGACAGCGTGATTAACGTTTGTTATCCTAAAGATCTTAAACCATTCAAAAAAGGCCAGAAAATACCCATCAGCATTGAAGACCGGAAACCATACCTGCAAACCAATGTGAGTTTCCTGGACGGTACCAAATCGCTAAATAAATTTATTATTGACCTGGGCGCCGGGCACCCTATCTCACTTGAGAATATGTTGCAAAAACACGGGCTGCCCAAAAAATCTATCCAGGCAAATCTGGGGGTGGCGCTTAACGGGCCAATAACCGGTTACCTAAGCCGGCTTAAGGAAGTTGATTTAGGCAGTTATAAATTAAAGGATGTCATAACATCATTCCCGGATAAGGATTATGTGCAAAGAACGTTCAATGTACCGCGCGATGGCAACATCGGCATAGGTATACTAAAGCGGTTTAACCTGATATTTGACTATTCCAACAACCTGCTTTACCTAAAATCAAACGAAAAGTATAAACTCCCCTTTGAGCACGATATGAGCGGCATTGAATACTATATGACCGGTGAAAATTTTGCGCATTTAATTATTGGCCGTGTAGCGCCCGGTTCACCAGCCGACGAGATTGGCCTGATAAAAGATGATGAAATAACCTCTATTAATTTTAAACCAGTATCAAATATGAGCGCCGAAGAGATAGACGCGTACTTTAAAACAACCGAACGCAGCTTGTTATTGGAAATTTACCACGACAAAAAATACGACAGGGTGATCATCTCTTTAAAACGGCGCATATAACAACCCGCCCTCCTTAAACGTAACTAATTTGTTGCGGAAGCAACGCACATCAATATATTCCATAATTTTATCCATAACTAATTAATTTAACAATGAACAAAACTTTACGGGTAAATACATACCTGCAGGTGGCCGTTTTTGCTATAGCAACCATTGCAAGCTCTTGTGCCACAAAAAAACAGACGGCAGACCGAACCGTTACCTTAAAAACCACAGCCACCCCTGGCGGCTCTTCTACCGCTACAGCCACTATTGGCGCAGGTAAAAAAGAAGGCATCAAAAAATTCAGCGACCTGGTTGGTAAAACCAAAGCAGATACCGGCCTTTTCAACACCTATAAAATTGACGGCAAGTATTATTATGAAATACCCGACAGCCTTATAAACCGCGAAATGCTGGTAGTAACCCGTTTTGTAAAAACCCCTACAGGCTTAAAATCTTTTGGCCAGCAATATGGCGGTGAAGAACTTAACGACCAGGTTTGGAAATGGGAACGCCACGATAAGCAGGTTTTTGTACGCGTACCAAGCTACTCGGTACGTGCCGATAGCACCAGCGATATGTATCAATCGGTAAAAAACTCAAACCTTGATGCTATATTGGCTGCTTTTGATATAAAAGCTTATAACAAGGATACTACCGGAGTTTTAATTGATGTTACAGACCTGTATAACGGCGATGTTGCCGCTATTGGCCTGCCTGATAATATTAAGAAACAGTATAAAATATCGGGGCTTGATAATACCCGTTCTTATATAGATACTATAAAAAGTTTCCCGATAAATATTGAAACCCGTACGCTTAAAACATACCGGGCGGCCGAATCGCCCACTGATAACACCAACGCGGCTTTAACTTTTGAACTAAATACTTCAATGTTACTGCTACCAAAAACGCCAATGAACGCGCGTTTGATGGATAACCGCGTTGGCTTTTTTGGCCAGGGCCAAACAGATTATGGTACCGATGCCCAAAAAGCTGAGGCTACTGCATATATACACCGCTGGAAACTTGAACCTAAAGATGAAGCGGCTTATGCACGTGGTGAACTGGTTGAGCCAAAAAAACAAATTGTTTATTACATAGACCCTGCTACCCCTAAAAAATGGGTGCCATACCTTATTGCCGGTATCAACGATTGGAACAAAGCTTTTGAAGCAGCTGGTTTTAAAAATGCCATTGTTGGTAAAGAAGCCCCAACCGTAAAACAAGACCCTGAATTTAGCACCGAAGATGCACGTTATAGCGTTTTAAGATACTTTGCATCTGATGTGCAGAACGCATATGGTCCGCACATATCAGACCCCCGCACAGGCGAGATCCTGGAGAGCCACGTAGGCTGGTACCATAACGTAATGAGCCTGTTGCGTAACTGGTTCTTTATACAAACTGCTGCTGTTAATCCTAACGTGCGCATGGCTAAATTTACCGATGCGCAAATGGGCGAACTGATCCGCTTTGTATCATCGCATGAAATTGGGCACACCCTGGGCCTACCCCATAACTTTGGTTCGAGTTATGCGTACCCGGTTGATTCATTGCGTTCAAAATCATTTACTGATAAACATGGCACTGCACCATCTATTATGGACTATGCTCGCTTTAACTATATTGCCCAGCCGGGCGATGGTGTAACCCACCTGTACCCGCAAATTGGCGAGTATGACCTTTGGGCTGTTAAATGGGGGTATAGCTATTTCCCGGGTAAAAAAACACCTAAACAAGAAAAAGAGATGCTGGATGTTTGGACAAAAGAAAAAGCAGGCAACCCGCTATATTACTACGGCAGGCAGGGCACTTCTATCGACCCTCGTTTACAAAACGAAGACCTGGGCGATAACGCTATGAAGGCCAGCACCTACGGTATTGCAAACTTAAAAAGGATATTGCCTAATATAGAAAAATGGACTTTCCAGAAAGGGGAGGATTACGATGATGTGCAAACCCTGTATAATGAGGTTATTGGCCAGTACAACCGATATATAGGCCACGTTACCATGAACATTGGTGGCATGAACGAAAATTTTAAAACTTACGACCAAAAAGGACCTGTTTATGATTTTGTAAATAAAAATCTGCAGCATGACGCGGTTATTTTTTTAAATCAGCAGGTATTTACTACACCAAGATGGCTTATCAACAGCGAAGAGTTAAGCAAATTTGATAATGGCGTTGTTATTGGCCGTATTAAAGCATTACAGGTTAACTCGGTATCAAACGTACTGAATGCATCGCGTATGGCCCGTATGTTTGATAACCAGTCTAAAAATGGCGCGGCTGCTTATACCGTTGCCGACTTGTTTAATGATTTGCGTGGCGGTATATTTAATACAGCTACGCCTGATGAATTTAAACGCAACCTTCAACGCGGTTATGTTGACAAGTTGAAAAGCTTACTTAACGAAGATGCAAGCTTTAGTTTCCCGGGTGCTACATCAGCGCAACTGGCCAACTTTGGCTTAACACCTATCAATATAGCCCTTTCAGATATCAGACCAATGGTACGTGCCGAGCTTGCTAAAATAAGCGCAGCCTTGCCAAAAGGCGGCGATGCTTTAACTGCAGCACATTATACCGATCTGCGTTTACGTATAAAAGAAGCCCTGTACCCAACCCGCCCGGTAATTAATATTGCCGCCGGTGCTAGCGCCCCGGGCCGTTTAACCGACGGCGCCCCTCAGGCAGATACCTACTGTTTCCCGCAGACAAAATAACATCCTTAATTTATAAAGGCATAAAAAACGCCTCCGCTATTAACGGAGGCGTTTTTATTTTGGAATATTATTAAAAAAAGATCGCTGGTCGCGGGCAGCGGGTATTATTTCAGTTGGCTTATATTTTCAAAAAAAGCAGTTTGCAGATCTAATAAAGTCCTAACGCTTATTTTCTCTCCGTAAGTATCAAAGCATAAAAATTTTGCCTTGGCGTGGTCATTATCCTTCCACTTCTCAAAAAAATTAAATGTCTCAAAAAAATAATGATTTGTGGTTATTTTACTTTTTCCACTTGTTTGCGATGCATTTAGCCTAAAGCCAATAGCATCCATCCATTTATGCACTTTATTATGCAGCGACCCTTTAAAGTTATCCATTGGTTAAGTGTTTTTAATGTTCAACGAAAAATACGTGCCAAAAGTTTCGTGCTGATTGTTAGAGTTTTAAACAAAGGTTGATAGCGTTTGTGGATATCTAACGCACCTGTTACTTACAACAAAGAAAATTATTTCCGCACAAATTAATTTTTGAAACTAAATACACATAAGCCCGTACAAGCTTATAAACTCACAAACTAAGCATGAAGAAAAACAGACTTTTACTAGTTACGATAGCATTAAGCCTTTTAAGCATAGGCGCGTGTAAAAAATCTACAACACCCGGGCCAAAAGGCGAAAAAGGTGATACAGGTACAACGGGCGCAACTGGTGTTACGGGTGCCGCCGGCCCGCAAGGTGCTACTGGCGCTACAGGGCCACAAGGCCCGGCCGGGGCCAATGGTGCTACCGGGGCAACGGGCGCTACTGGAGCAACGGGTGCTACAGGCCCACAAGGACCTGCCGGGTCTAATGGTGCTACCGGGGCAACAGGCGCTACCGGGGCAACTGGTGCTACCGGCCCGCAAGGACCTGCTGGCCCACAAGGACCGCAAGGACCCGCAGGCCAGGATGGCACTAATGGCACCAGTGTACAAAGCTTTTTGTTAACAAATAAAAGCGTTACACTAACTGGTTTAACCAGGCTAAGTGTACCTGCAATAACAGCAGATATTGTTAACCAGGGCTTAGTACTGGTATACTTTAGGGTAAGCGGCACAAATACAGGCTACTATGCGTTGCCTTACAACGAAGCCGATCGTAGCCTAACCGTATCTAACTACGGAGTGGGGTATGTAGATATAAAGGCCAACTTTACCGGCTCTGATTTAGATTTTAGGGTTGTTGTAATATCAGGAACATCACTTTCTACACTATCGGTAACACACCCTGGCTTAAACGTAAGAAACTTTAGCCAGATGGCGTCTACCTTTAGGCTTAATTAACATACTGCATATTTGTATGTAAATAGATACAGGTATGTTCAAAAAAGTTATAGGAAGCCCTGCATTTGCGGGGCTTTTTATTTTATAGTGTAACAATTCTATTATTTAAATATTTAAATATGTAACAATGCTATGATTATTAAATATATAAACCGAATAAAGTGAACATTTGCACAATATATGCTTGTACAGGCATGTTGTAATATACCCTTACGCCATAAAAATATCATGAAGTACCTTTATTTAATATTAGCACTTGTTTGCTTAAATATCTCCAGATCGGCTGCGCAAACCCCTCGGTCAGTAAGTGGCACCGTTGTCGATTCTACTAAATTAACACTCCCGGGCAGTAATGTTAAATTACGCACCGAACTTGGCGATAGTACCGTTACCATTGCAAATGCTGATGGTAAATTTATCTTCCCATCTGTAAAAGGCAATAAGTTAACCCTAACCATTAGCTCTATCGGGTTTGAAGGCCTTATCAAACACTATACTTTGCAAGCCGATGGTAAACCCGTTGTACTTGACCCTATAGTACTAAAATCGGCAACCAGGCAACTGGGTGTAGTTACTATTGTAGGCGTTAACCCGGTTGTGTTTAAAGAAGATACAGTACAATACTCCGTAGCAGCCTATAAAGTACGGGAGAACGCGCCTATTGAGGATGTGTTAAAAAAAATCCCCGGTGTAGACGTTGCAACAGATGGTACAGTATCATCACAGGGTAAGCAAATTACCAAGGTACGCGTAAACGGTAAGGACTTTTTTGGCGGTGATGTACAAAGCGCAACCAAAAACCTGCCGGCAGATGTAATTGAAAGCGTACAAATCATAGATGATTATGGCGACCAGGCAAACCTTACAGGTGTAAAAACCGGCGAGCCAAACAAAATATTGAACTTCACCATCCGTAAGGATAAAAATTACGGCTATTTTGGCCAGGCAACTGCGGGCGATGGTTCTGACTTGTTACCAAAAGAACCAGGTGTAACCAATGCTAACCGTTACATAGGCCTGTTAAACTTCTTTAAATTTAAGGGCGATCAGCAGATCTCTGTACTGGGCAATCTTAATAATACTAACGTTAACACGTTTAGCTATGGTACTGCCACAGGCGCTGCTGCAGGTGGTGGTGGTTTTGGCGGCGGCGGCGGTGGCCGTGGTAACGCACTGCGTGGCGGTTCTACAGGGTCAACCACTAATGCAAACGGTATAACCAATGCCCGTTCTATCGGGTTAAACTTTAGGGACCAGTGGGGTAAAAATTTATCGGTATATGGTAGCTACAGCTTTAGCAACAACACTACTTTTACCAATTCCACCACATTACAAACCAACAGCTCTGCTAACCCAAGTACCAGTACCCAACAAAGCCAGGAAACAAGTACACCAACAAACCACCGTTTTAATTTTAACCTGGAGTGGAAGCCTGACACCCTTAATTATTTAAAGGTTACGCCTACATTTAACTATACAGGTACTGATGTAAACAGTGTTGATAACCAATCATTAATACGTAACGGTGTTACTAACCTCGCTTATAAATCAACCACAATTAGTACATCAACAGCACCAAATTACGGCTTAACGGGGTTCTTTAATCACCGTTTTAAAAACACCAGGCGTAATTTAAACATTGGTTTTAACGCAAGCACCAACAAAAACAACGCGTATGATAACCCTATTAATGATTATACGGTAGGTATCCCAACCGCACCCGTGAATCAGGTTATTTATACCGATAGCCGTACAAATACATACGGCGTAAACTTCTCTTATCAGGAGCCCCTTGGCAAGGTATCATTCCTGGAGCTTAATTATGCCTTTAACCATAACTTTACATCAAGCGATAAAGAAACCGATACCCTTTATACCGCAACACCCGACCTGTACCACAAGTACGACCTGCTAAGCAACAATTATAACTATACATTTACCACAAACCGCTTTGGCCTTAACTACCGTATAGTTGAAAAGAAATATAATTTAACCTTAGGTATTGGCGGCCAGCCATCAAAACTTGATGGTATAAACCTAATGAATAATGTATCTACAAGTGTATCTACATTTAACATCATCCCGGCAGCAAGCTTTAATTACAATTTCAGCCGCAGCCAGTCGTTACGCTTTAACTATAATGGAAGCAGTAACCAACCTGCGTTTAACCAACTGCAACCCGTTACCGATTTCTCAAACGCGTTGTACCCGGTACAGGGTAACCCTAACTTAAACCCCGAGTTCGCTAACAATCTATCGTTACGTTACAACGCGTTTAGTTTTCAAACAGGAAACATCTTCCTTGTGGGGTTAAATTACACCCAAACCGATCACAAGATAGTGCAGAACATTATTAGTTATGCACCTAAATTTACTGCAGCAACTTTAGCGGCAGACCCTTCTTTAAAGAATTATCAAAACACCACATTGATCAAATACTTAAACTCGGATGGCTACTACACTGCCGGGGCCAACTTCCTGTATTCAAAACCATGGAGCGAGCGTAAATACACTTTGATATTTGGCGGCCAGGTAAATTACACCAATAATATTGGCTTCTCACAAAGTGTCGATTCATTGAATGTAATTACACCTATGGAGAAAAACATTGCTAAAACTTTAACCTTTGCCCCGCAGTTGCGTTTTAGGATGAATGTTACAGACGTAATAGATGCGGAGTTGTTTTCAAGGTTCTCGATTAACAAAACAAACAACTCTTTAAATACACCTTTAACAAACCAGAATACAAATATCCGCTCGCTTGACTTGGGTATAAACGGTAAAAACTACGTTTGGAAAGACTGGACCTTAAGCTATGATTACACCAAGACATTAAACTATGGTTACTCAAGCAGTATCAATATTAAAAACCCTAACATTTTTAACGCTTATGTAGAGCGTCGTTTCTTAAAAGATCATCGTGGCACCCTGCGCTTTGCTGCATACGATTTATTTAACGAGAACACGGGCTTCTCTACCGTTACCAATGGTAGTACTGTTACACAAACAAACGTAAACAGGCTTGGCCGCTATTACCTGTTAACCTTTACTTTCCGCCTGCAGAAATTCTCTGGCAAAACCCCATCTAACCCCGATAGGGGCTTCAGAGATGGCGGCGGTGGCAACAGGCCTCCTGGTGGCGGCGGTGGCATGGGCGGCCCTCCTCCGGGTGGTGGCCTAATGTAAGCCGTGTAAAAAACAAAAGGCATCCGTAGTTAACGAATGCCTTTTTTATGCTTAATGCTTTTTGCCTTATTAATGAACCAGTACCGAGTTGATAACCCTTTCCAGGTCTTCCAGGTCAAAAGGTTTGGCCAGGTATGATTCGGCCCCCGCATGGTCAGCAAGCAATTGGATATCGCTGTTAGCTGAAAAATATACTACGGGGATCTGTTTTAAAGTTTCGTCCTTTTTTAGGGTTTGCGTAGCATTAATGCCACCTACATCAGGTATCCAGTTATCCATCAGTATTACATCAGGAGAAATACCTGATACTTTTTCAATAATATCGTTACAGTCTGTAAAGGTGTGGACCTCCCATCCCTGTTCTTCTAAAATATAACTGCAAATAGATAGAATATCCTCATCATCATCAAAAATGATGATCTTTTTTATTTTGTCGCTCATGGGTAATGTAGAGGTGTGAAGCTATACATAAGTTTTAAAAAAAGCAAATTTTTTAATTAGAGATATAAAGAGTGAGTGGTTTGCTCATAGGGGGGCTAATAAGCATCTATAACAAGGCCGCTTTTATACCAGCATATTTAAAATTCTTTTCTCCCTTATAAACTGCGAAATAAAGAAAAAGATAATGGCCACTAAAAATATCCACTCCGAATATTTTAACAACCAATAGGTAAACGATGCGCTGATTAACGCCCATTCAACAATAAGTTTTAACCGCAGGTTTTGGGGATTGTGATTCATCAGGATCAGATCAAGCAATAGCATGCCAATTAATAACCCTATAAAGAAAATTCCGCCGTATAGCACAATTGTAAATAGCGCCATCAAAAGCATCTGCGGAAGCGCTGATATTCCCGTTTTAAACACTTCAGTAATTACCGTAAACAGGTAGGTGCCAATTGCTATCCCCGCCACGTTTATCCAGTTGGTGAAGTATATTTTTAATTTAAGTCCAATTATACCCGCTATATCCCGTTCCTTTTCCATTACCCTGCCCAGCCCTCTCTGTCCAAACTTCTAAAATGTATGGCTTCGGCCAGGTGTTCTAACAGTATCTCCTCACTGCCTGCCAGGTCGGCAATGGTGCGGGCAACTTTCAGTATCCGGTCGTAAGCACGGGCGGATAGGCCCAGTTTCTCCATGGCCTTTTTCAACAGTGTTTGCCCGGCAGGGGTTATCTTACAAATGTCGCGCACCATTTGCGGGCTCATTTGGGCATTAGCATGCAGATCGGGCCGTTCGCCAAAACGTTGTATTTGTACCTCCCGGGCTCTGATCACCCGGTCGCGGATCAACTCACTCTTCTCAGCCAGCCGTTCTGATGATAGCTCATTAAAATTTACAGGCGTAACTTCTACGTGCAGGTCAATCCTGTCAAGCAATGGGCCCGAAATTTTGCTCAGGTATTTCTGTACTGTGCCGGGCGGGCAAATACATTCCTTTTCGGGGTGATTGTAATATCCGCAGGGGCATGGGTTCATACTGGCCACCAGCATAAAGCTGCTCGGGTAATCAACTGTAAATTTTGCGCGTGATATAGTTACGCGGCGCTCTTCCAGCGGCTGGCGCATCACCTCAAGGGCACTGCGTTTAAACTCCGGCAATTCATCCAAAAACAACACACCGTTATGCGCCAGCGAAATCTCGCCCGGTTGCGGGTTACTGCCTCCGCCAACCAAAGCCACATCACTAATGGTATGGTGCGGCGAGCGGAACGGCCTGGTAGTTACCAGCGCATCAGCAGCCGAAAGCTTGCCCGCTACCGAATGTATCTTGGTAGTCTCTAACGATTCGTGCAGGCTTAGCGGCGGCAATATTGATGGCAGCCTGCGCGCCAGCATGGTTTTTCCGGCTCCCGGTGGGCCTATCAGTATTACATTATGGCCACCTGCCGCAGCAATCTCTAAAGCTCGTTTTATGTTTTCCTGCCCGCGTACTTCGCTAAAGTCGCTGTCGTAGGCGGTAAGGCTGTTGTAGAATTCGTCACGGGTGTTCACCACTTCAGGTTGCAGGGTAGTATCCCCGTTAAAAAAATCGGCAACCTGTTTTATATTTTCAACACCGTAAACCTCCAGGTTATCAACAATGGCCGCCTCGCGGGCATTTTGCTTTGGCAAAATAAATCCTTTAAAGCCTTCTTTACGGGCCTGTATGGCAATGGGCAATGCACCTTTTATAGGTTGCAGGCCACCATCAAGTGAAAGCTCGCCCATAATGAGGTATTTGTCGAGACTTTCAGCTTCTATCTGGCCAGATGCGGCTAAAACCCCAGTGGCAATAGTAAGATCGTATGCCGAACCTTCCTTTTTAATATCGGCCGGAGCCATGTTAACCACTACCTGTTGGCGGGGCATACGATAGCCACAATTTTTAAGTGCCGATTCTATCCGGAAATAACTTTCTTTAACGGCCACATCGGGCAGGCCGACAATAAAATATTTTGTGCCGGCCGCAATATTCACTTCAACTGTAATGGTAATAGCCTGGATACCATAAACCGCACTTCCAAAGGTCTTAACTAACACGCGATAGGATTTTTGTTAAGCGAAAGATATAGAATTTATTTGATGGTGAGGAGAATTTCTGTTTCTCGCAAAGACGTAAAAGGTTAGCTCTTGTTTAAGCAGTTATCATCGACACCTTTCTTGATAAGGTAGCAACAGGATTGGTTTAACAAAAAAGAGCACAGAAACCTAAATAGCTTAGGCGCTGTGCTCTTTTTTATATTAATCGTTTATACCTTACCTGATAAAGCAAAGGCTGCAGGCAAATATTACGTTTACCAGTAACACAACCGAAAACAGGTTTTTATTGTGCGTACTGATAGTTGCCAAACGGGCGTTCAGTTTTTTGAACATACGGTTATTAAGCAGGATAAAGTGATTGATCAGCAGGAAACCTACAGCGCCAAATAATACGGCTACGTAAGTTGTCATGTTCACCTGCAGCCAGTTTGCATTTACCATAAGCTTGGTAAATAACATGGCATTTGTTAACACCACAACCAGCAAAAAGCTCACATTAAACAATGATTTAAACTGGGGTAAAGTACCCTGACCAAAATTTTTAAAGCTCCACCTGTAAAACATTACATAAATGGATTGATAGGCTTTTGTCATGATGTTAATAATTAAGTGAACAGATCGGGTTAATTCTCACAACAGCCATGCGGGCTGTTGCATACTTCAATTATACGAAAAACAATTTAAAAAGATATATTGTTTTGAATTATTTCAATTATCAAAATTAAATATAGGTAAAAATCATTTTTTCGGAACTAAATTATAATATAATTTACAATTTAGACAGCCAACTATACTAAAGGTTTAATCACTGCCCGTATCAAAAGTAGCCAGCAGGTTAACATTCGGGTCTACCTTAATAACTGGAGTTGCCGATGCCGCCGGTACGGTAAAGGTAGCTGCACTACTTTTTACCTCTGTTTTGTATAGCTTGCCATCAACCAGGCATTCCAGGGTAAACTGGAAGGGTTTTTCCTGCAACTGAGCTATATGGATAGCAACGGTTTTATCTGCAGCGTTGTAATCCCTGGTTATTTTTAAACGGGGGTGGCCTGTCTCGCGCAGCCACTGGGTAAAAAAATGTTTCAGGTCAGCACCTGAAGCATTTTCCATCACCACGCGCAGGTCGTCGGTATTGGCGTTACTGCCGTTATACTGCTTATAATAAGCTGCAATACCTTTCCAAAAGGCCACGTCGCCAATTTTACGGCGTAGCATGTGTAGTACCCAGCCCCCTTTTTGGTAAGCATTATCATTCAGCATATTAATCATCGGCCCTTTAAATGTTGAATCGACCACGGGCGCAAGATATTTTTTCTCGAAATCGAATATCACTTTCCTGTCGGCAGCAAGGCGGCTCTTCAGGGTATCGGTACCGTAAGTGCCTTCCATATACAAATTGGTCATGTAAGTGGCGAAGCCTTCACTCAACCATACGTGCCACCAGCTTTTTTCACTTGTGGCATCACCAAACCATTGATGGGCAATCTCGTGCGCCATTAACGGTTCTATTGCTTTATCATTTACCGATTTTTCATAATAAAATATCGCACCGGCATTTTCCATACCGCCAAAAATGGTTTTCGACTGCACGTTGGCCAACTTTTTATACGGGAACGCGCCTATCCGCTTTACAAACCAGGGCAGTATTTTAGTAGCTACAGCATAGCTTTTAAAGCCAGCTTCTTTATCCTCGGGGAAAACATACGTGTACACAGGCGTACCACCCGGGTTGCCGGGGTTTGCCACTGCAAAATCGGCTACACCAATAACCATCACTTTGGTTGGCAATTGGGCGGTTTCGCTCCAGTGGGTTAATTTTTTATTACCGGGCAGGGTTTTTTCTAAAACTTTTAAGCCGTTGCCTACAACCTTATATTTAAGCGGCGCGGTCACCAAAAACTCTACAGAAGCCTTATCGGCAGGGTTATCTACACAAGGCAACCAATAATGCGCGCGCGTAGCCCAGTTATCTCCAAAAAATGTGCGGTGTTGATATTGGTTGGTTGATATAATGAGCCCATCGGTAGGTACCCCCTGGTAGGTTATTACATAGTTGTGTACCGTCCCCGGCGCCGCTTTGGTATTAATGACCAGTTTATCGCTATCCTGTGTAAATTTTAGTGGCCGGTTATTCTCGGTTAATGCGGTTACCAGCATGCCTTTACCTTCAGCGTTCTTTTTGTACAGGTCAAGCTCCAGTTTGATAGCCGGTTTCAGGAATTTGGCTGTAACAGTTGCCTGCCCTTTTATAATGTTATCGGCATCGTTCAGGGTAATGGCAAAGCGGTAATGTTGTATATCAACACTTGCACCGGGTTGCTGGGCAAAGGCCGGTGCAGCAGCAAATAACAATGCAAAAACCAACGGATTCAATTTTTTAAGCATAGGTAATATTACAAAAAATACCCATGCAAAAACATACTGCTTATTAAATCCATCAGTGGGTATTATCCCCCCGGTGGCATTTAATTCACTTCCTTTGGGTTGATACTGTTTTACGCCTTTGTGCTTTTAGCTGCCTTTTTTGAACGCATTTTAAGGTTCAGCATTTCTACCAATATAGAGAACGCCATGGCAAAGTAGATGTACCCTTTAGGGATATGCTGCTCAAATGCTTCGGCCAGTAGCGAAACGCCAATTAGCAGCAGGAACGAAAGCGCAAGCATTTTCACCGTTGGGTGCTTGTTTACAAAGTTGGCTACCCCGCTTGATGCCCACATCATAATACCAACGGCAACCACCACGGCAGCTATCATAATTTCAACATGTTTGGCCATGCCTACGGCAGTGATAACAGAATCAAGCGAGAATACGATATCAAGCAGCATGATCTGGAAAATGGTTGCCCAGAACGAATGCGGTTTAACTTTCCCGGCGTCCTCTTCTTCTCCTTCAATTTTATGGTGGATCTCGGCAGTGCTTTTATAGATGAGGAATAAACCACCGATGATGAGGATAAGGTCTCGACCGGAGATGGCCAGTTTCTCCACCCATTCAGGGTCGGTAACATTAAGCACACCTGCAAGGCTAAATAGTGGCGCGGTAAGCTTCATTACCCAGGTGATGGTAAGCAGCAACAGGATGCGGGTGATCATGGCCATAGCCAAACCCAGTTTGCGGCCTTTTTCCTGTTGATTTTTTGGGAGCTTGTCTGATAGTATGGATATGAATATCACATTATCAATACCCAAAACTATCTCTAATACGGTAAGGGTTATCAGCGATACCCACGCTTCCGGGTCGGTTAATATTTCCATGCAGTGTAAATGTTCGCCCTAAAAATAGCAAAACCCCTGCCGTTTATGGCAAGGGCCTTACAAATTGTGTGGATTACACTATTTTTAATAGAATTCCCTATAAATACAGCCCAATAATAATGCAAAACCCCACCTGACATTTGCATGACAATACCACGTAAAACTACGTGATTTTAAAATAATCTTAGGTTTATTGCTTTTAAATAAATAGGTTTATTCAACAAGCAACAAACCGTTTCCATGTTTCACACAAGTTAAAAACATGGCAGTAATTAACTGCTTGAGAAAATAAAGAGCATGTGCTTTAATATACATGCCGCCCAAATTGCTGTGGCGTTGTTACGGCGATAAACTAAATTATAAATAAACCTTTATGAAAAAATTTACAAAACTCAGCAAAGCTGAAATGAAAACCGTGTTAGGTGGTGGTAATGGATACAATGCAAACCCCTGCTTTGTTGCATGTATTGCCCTTATGCCTCCTTGTACAGGGGGTGGCGATTGCAATAATGCAATGGTTCGTTATTGTTTGAATCAATGCCATTTGGATGCAGATGCATAAACTCTGATAAGCAATTCTTCATAATGAGAAGAATTAACAGCTTAACTAACAATAAACCCCTGCCGTTTATGGCAAGGGGTTAGTTATTTATAGTGGGCTCAATAGTTTTATTGGAATTTCACACCGGTAAAGCTGGCGTTGATGGTGATTTTTCCATCGCTGTTATCTTTGCCGATATAGCCTTTATATGTTTTTGTTGATGACCAGCCGCGATCCCCATCCGAAGGTGTTTTGGCGGTCACTTTAGTTTTATCGTCGTTATAATTAAAGTCGCCATTTTTAGTAGTTATATCAAAGTTAAAACTTTCCGAATCTTTAAAATCAAGCTTAATTTTGGAGAACGAGGCGTTAAAATTGATGTTTCTAACTGATTTATCGATTGTTCCAATATTAACCCCATCGCCGTATTTTATCCTGAAGCTTGCAGAATTTTTTAACCTATCTATACTTATAGCTGAAAAAGAAATATCCGCATCAACATTATTAAATATACCTGCCTTTAGTTTTCCATAACCCAATTTTAATTTACCGCCATTAAGCAATGCTATTGATGAAGCCCCATCCTGGGTAAATTTAAGTTGTATATCATTTTCGCTATTGGTAAGCTGCTGGGCTATTAGGCTGCCAAAGTTCACTACTACTGTTACCTTGCCGCTTAAGTCGGGTAACGTTACGCTGCCAAACTTATTGGTTAGGTCTAACGCGTTGCCGGCAGGCATATAAACAGTATAGTTAACTTCAATGTGATTATTGCCGTGACGGCTGTTGTTGCGGGCCAGGATGGTTTTAAACGACACGATTGAACCGTCTTTACTATCGCTGATGCTTGAGCCATTGATCATGTTGTTTACATAATCTTCATCATCGGCACCAAACTTCATCTGCACATCAACCTTAAATTCTTTTTTTGCCCAGGTGTTTACTACCACCTTACCAAAGCTGTTGCTAATTTGTAATACATCGTTGGCATCAACACTATAACTTTTGCTGTAGGTTTTCACCTTCTCAATCATTTCGCCGCTGGCTACTTTCTGTTTGTACTCTTCGTTATTGGCGTTGCTGTTACTATTATAGCTTATGCTGTTAAGGTTTTTAAAATCGCCCGAAAAGTTTGGCGCCATTTCGCTGAAACTTCCTGAAAAGTTTTTACCAAAATCCTTAAAGCTTTCGTTGAAGTTTTTGCCAAAGTCTTTAAAGCTCTTATCGAAATCTTTGAAGCTCTCACTAAATTTCTTGTCGAAATCTTTGAAGGCAAACTTCATATCCATGTTCATCTTAAAGTTTTTTTGATCCATCTGCTTTTGCAGCTGTTTCATTTTCCCCTTAAGATCGGCCATGTTTTGTTTAAGTGCCTTGTCCTGCTTAAACTTATACATTTTTAGCTTTACGGGTGGCATAGGTGGCACCGCAAGCGAATCCTGTGCGGAAACGCTGGTGCTGATTGCCAGCACTGCAATAGCAGCAAGCAATGCGTGTTTAAATATCTTTGGTTTCATGTTGCTGATCTTTTTTGCTTTGATTAAATTGTTCAATTACACTCAGTTGCTGATTAAGCACCTCCGTTTGTATTTGCAAGTTCCGGATCATTGCACGTAAAACACTTTCCTTGTTGGGGCTGGTGGCTAAATCTATATTTAGTTTTTTATAGTTGGCATCTAATTTTGCTAAGTCGGCATTAAACTCGTTATAAAGCTGCGGGTCAAACTTGGCAACAAGCTTTAAGCGGGTACGCTGGGTTTCAATAACCGATGCATAATGCACCTGTTGCTTGGCATAGGTTGGGTTAATATCGGCCAGATCTACGCCGCCTGCCGGTTTTTGATTTTTTAGGTACAAACCGAACCCTAAACCCATAACTACGATCACCGAAGCGGCAACTTTTAGTACAAAAGCCAGCGAAAAGGTTTTTGCTTCGTGCTTTTTTGGCATTTGTTGCCCTTCATGCCAGGCATCAAGCTCTTTGGCAATGTTGTTCCAGATATCGGCACGTGGTTCAAGTTCGTCAAACTCCTCCCTGTTGTTGCTCATAAAATCTTCTAAACGCTTGCTCATTTTCTAATTCCCTTTCTTATTAATATCTCGCCCAGTTTTCTTTTAGCTCTTAAAAACTGCGTTCTTGATGTATTCTCTGTTATATTTAGTACCTGCCCAATCTCTTCGTGGTCGTACCCTTCCAGTAAGTAAAGCGATAGTACCACCCGGTAGCCTTCGGGCAATTCCTTCATGGCCTCTTTTATCTGTGCCACCTGGTATTGTACATCGTCATCATCCCACGGCTCCTCATCAGGTACATTTTCCAGGTGGCCATCTTCTACTTCTACAAACTCTAACTTGCGTTTGCGCAAAAGGTTTATAGACCGATGTACCACAATTTGCTTTAGCCATAAACCAAAAGTGGTTTCCTGCCTAAAATCCTTCAGCTTATTAAAAGCATCCGTAAACGATTCCTGCAAAACATCTTCGGCCTCGCCAATATTGCCCACTATCCTAAAGGCGACGTTTAACATCGCTTTAGCATACAATCGGTACAACTCGTAGCAGGCTTTTTTACTGCCCTGCTTACACTCAACCACCAGGTTATAATGTTTATCTACGTATACGGCTTCCAAATTACTGACAGGTTTCAGGTTAAATGACGCAGGGCTTTTAACAACGTTGCACGGGAGGCAATAAAAAAAACAGGATCGGGCAGTTTTTTTGGACTTATACGATTTTGAAGAATCTGCCTAATCGGATAAATCGCGGTTTATATAGGCATCTACCGCATTTACAGCGCTTTGATACCTGTTTTGTCCTGTGCCTGATATGGTTACATAATTTGCATCGAGGGCTTGCAATTCCCGATGCCATACATCCATAAAATGCTCGCGCATGTGGGGGAAATCGCGCAGGGGGTCGTCCTGCCAGGGCAGGTCAATATCTAACAGCAGGTAAAGATCATATGGGTGTTTAGGCAGTTCGTCTACTACCTCCTGCGGAGATTTGCCAAAAATTTCATCACTCCAGATCTTTACGGTGATGAAAGTAGTATCGCATATCAGCAATTTGTTTGCTTTTGGCAGCATTTCGGCCTCCAGCGCCAGCTGCCCATGAAACATGTTGATCTCGTCCTGCCAGGTGGGCGGTTCGGTTAGCTTTTCGCAATATTCGCGGGCATACTCGGGCACCCAAACCGTTTGGTAATGCCCGGCCAGATACTTCGACATATGCGATTTGCCGGTAGACTCAGGCCCGACAACGGCTATTTTAAGAATTTTGGATTTATTCATCGTATGATGTTAAGCAACCCTGCTTTTTATACTCTTTCTTCCAGTCCATATAGCCCACAATGGCGATGATGATTAACACAAAAAACATGAAGGCAGTTATCTGCAGGTCCTTTTTAAAGTAAATAACGGTATATATTATATCAACAAAAACCCATATGAGCCAGTTTTGTAAAATTTTACGAGTCAAAAAAAACTGGGCCACAAAACTGCAAGCAGTGCAAAAGCTATCAATGTAAGGATAAGCCGGTGGGCGGTAGTTAAGTTTTTGGGTAAATGTAATTAGCGTGTAGCCCAATACCGGGGTTAAGATCAGTATAAACAACCCGGCATAAAGCATTTGTTTTGAGGTGATAGATACGATAGGCGTTTTTACCTCAACTTTGGGGTGGCGGCCCCAGTTATACCAGCCATACATACTGGTAAGGCATAGGTAAATGTATTGAAGCATATCGGCATAGAACCCCGTTTTATGATAGATGTAGATGTATAATGCTGTACTTATTATTGCTACCGGCCAGTTAAGTATATTGTTTTTTGCCGCCAGATAAACACATGCAAGGCCCGTAATAACTCCTGTTATTTCTTGCCAGGTTTGATGCTGCCACCAATCCTGCAGTGTGTGGATGATTTGCATGGGGTAAATATAAACAAGCAATTATTATTACAAGGCCTTTTATTTAGCCACAAAGGGCACAGAGAAGCATGCCTCTGTGCCTTTTGTGGTTAATATTCTGCTAACACCCTTACCAGATCTTCACCCTTTTATCAGGATCCAGCCACATTTTATCGCCCTTTTTGATGCCGAATGCCTCATAAAACTCGGGCACATCGGTAAAGGGGCCATTCACACGCATAAAGCCTGGCGAATGCTCATTAGTCAATATCTGGCTCGACAGGGATTCTTTCCTGTCCTG